>JGI24159J19872_10004786_pt1 | contig 17358 bp, 13 predicted proteins | sample Ectturendosymbi4_FD_19872 | JGI IMG/M metagenome (IMG submission 19872) | reverse complement strand
AAATACGTCAGGCTATTCATTCACCGTGTGAATATTTGCCAAAACGTCCTGAAATCGCGCGATGATTCTCAACAAAAGAAGCGATATAGNCATTGCAAACAAGGCCTTTTAAATGAAGTAGTTAANGAGTGTTGTTCAACAGCAAATCGCAGTTGTTTTTTTGATAAGCATTTATTTTTCGCGAACAAAGAGAAACATTAAAGTATATTAGGAGATGTCTCAAAATAGTCAACAAGCTACTATTAATTTAAAGAGGTATGCTGTTGAAGCGAAATGCGTCACAAAAATTTGTTGTTTTATCAAAAAATATTTTACATACAACCAGGGCCGGATTAATGGTTAGGGAGCCCGTGACAATTTTTACTGGAGGGCACCTGTGACGTAATTCGTGACGTCGTCGTTGTAAATGTTATGTTTTCGCTTATTTGCAAGGTTCACGTTTGCTTTTTCCGGTGGTCGAGAATGTGCTTTGTTATGAGCCCAACACAACACAGCCAGTTTATTAACGTGGCTTGAAGCAACAAAAAGGTCAGTTCCTTCAAAAAGAAAAAATAAGACACATTACACTGGCATTCAAGCTGCTACTGATCGCCAGACCAACCAACGCATAATGCGATACCGGTGGATAACCAAACACGCGAAGCATTGCGGCAACCACGTAAGCACCATTCAATGATTACGAACGCAGGACCACTAAACGCAAGAAATGGAAATATAATAACCACAGGAACATTCCAAGACATGACCAATCAGCACATTCTCTTTTCGAATGCACTTTCGAGGGTGCAAAATGAAGTCTTCAAATTGGATCTTAGCTTCGTGCACTTTGCACACCATCACTAAATTTCTTCAGATTTTAGGATACTGTGCAGTTTTTGTCCCGCATACCGCTACTAAAGTCAGGAAACAATAAATCAAATTCAACCGCAACATGCACACACTATTTTCTAGGAATGTACTTATCAACACAAGCAGTTAGCTGGCAATTTACTATCACCCCCTCATCCAGGACTAATATCGTTAGTGGGAAAGAAATGTTTACATCCACCGTGCAGGTCCACAGTGCTATAGCCACGACGTTTAGTCAAAGAAATGTCAACAATAACCATGAATATCATTTGTTTTCCCCCAAAAAACGAGGTCGTTCGCTGTGAGTGACGACATGTTCCAGTCACCAGCTTGTGGCACGATTGTTGTCTACGTGTGGCCCTCAAGTTTTCCGAAGTGAGAGCTCACCACCCATTCGCTTCTCAAGAAGTGAAGCTGGGGGGTGTCAAGCTAAAATTTGTAATTTCTTGATTCAGGAAACTCGACAAACGTTCAAACTGATCTTTCTTCCCCATGCCCAACGTATTTCTTGCTTACGTGGGAAAAGATCGGCATGCGATGACATCGATCGTTTTTGCGCATTTCTTGTTCGCTCACTAGCAGAGTTACACCGATGGAAGGAACGGTTGCAACATTAATGCAACAACCACTGGAGAAACAGTTTAATTTTTAGACGGCGTTGTTGTGGGCACGTTTCTGTAGCAGAAGCCTTGCAACAAGTCCACTGCAATGAGCCGACATGCAGTAATCCATACATGAAGAAGGAAGATATGTGCTGCACAGTCGATTTTTCCTTGACCGGTCAATCGACTGAACTACAACCAGCATCCTGAGTTTGTTAATACTGTAAAGTTGAAACGACTTGAAATGTGCACCATTTCTTGCTGAACAAGACAACGTTAAAGGACAAAATGAACGCTTGTCACGCCGAGTCATTGCCAAGCATATAGCAAAATGAAAGCTGCTATTAAGGACTTTGTGAGCGCCACAAGCAAAGGCACACACGTCAAGAAAGCGACTTAGGAGAGCCCGCGGCTAAGTACAACAACTCATCGCCGCAAATCACTGAAAAACCATAAATACGAGGAGAAAAACATAACCACAGCTACGAGGGTGCGCCGTAAACCATGACGGTCACCAAACACTACGGTAAATACAGAAAAAGATATGAAGACATTTACAGTACAAAAGCACAAAACGCGACGGTGACAGGGACCGAGTTTAAGGGGGGACGGAGGGACATGTCCGCCCAACTTTTGGACAGGGGGGACATTATGTCTTTTGTCCCCCCAACATTTTGTGATAAGAAGTAATGTAGTTGTGTAAATTTCATAGTTACGTTACTGTTGGAAACGTTTCCCCAGCATGAAACCCAGGGAAGAAATGAGAAAAATAAACATTATCACTGGATTATCTGTAGGCACAATACACAGATTTCCTAGGTAAACTAAATTGTCGTGATTGTTGAAAATTTTGTTGGTTAATTTGAATTACCGAGTCGTTGTGCGCATTGAACTTCGCTCAATCACCAATTCCTGCGCTGGTCTGTAGCCCGCAATCAGAATACGGTTGCCAAATGAACTATTGAATAATAGTGAACACACAAAATGCTGCACATCTTTCAAAACTACTTCCCAACACTACAGAGAAAGCCCATGATTCCATAAGTCTAACTGAACACCTGTTGCACAGTGCGAACACGTTTCTCGGACTGGCCCTTTCCAGGTGGACAAAAAATACTACTGTACAGGAACTTGAAGCAGTACTCCTCTGAAGCAGGTATTTCTTGAAGTCGCAATACACAGTACGAAATTCACTGCTGGAATGACCTAAACCTGCTGTTCCACACACACCAAACACTTTATTATACGGAGTATGACTGTTGCCGCTGTCATACCTTTCACGGGAATGCAAAAGGGAGTCGCAGCCCTAATCGGTTACAATGAGCATTCAAGGTTTACTGCTGCTTGACGGAAGTGGTCGCTTGAAATCTAAACGAAGATAGGCCTCGTGGCTTTGGTCGATGCAGCTGGACCACTGTGGTAATAACGCGGTTTTAGTTTCGCAAATATTTAGTTTGACACAACTCTCCGAACATCGGTGGTCAAAAACGGCAATTTTTGTTTGGACGAAGAGCAGGGCATCTGACATGAAAACCGTATGGTTGTTTCAGATGTCCTGGGAACAAAATAAACGCAGTTCTAATGTAGTTTGTTTTCTGTTCTAATGTGGTTTGTTTTCTGTGGCATGATTTGTTGTTTGTTTATAGTTGCTCCCGAACAAACTGATGCTGATATTGCAACAATCTACTTACTCCAGGGTTATACAATGTATGTGCAATTCATCTAATGAACACACCAGCACATACTATATGTTACAATAATACGCTCTAGGCAACGTACACAGAGCGACGTTTCGTTGCCCCGGGCCGTCGTATTTCACTTCGCAGAACAGCTACTTCTTCCCGCCATTGTCGAATTTTATGAGTTTTAATCCTACACCGACGGCAGGTACAAGAACGAATGCTTCAGAGCATTGATCTGTGACGAAAGTAAATGTTCGTCTTGAAAGCAAGTACGATGGCTTTCTGCAGCCTCGATTATATTATTGACCTCCTTAATGTGCGCAGGGTTTTGCGACTCGTTGTCCTGAAGCGTGCGAGACATGAAAGCCACGGGACACCCTTTTTAGTTTAATGTACTGTAGCTGAAATACAGTAGCAACATCGGAAGCATCGCATTCAACAACCAACGGTTCCGATTTATCAAGAGAACTGAGTAACTAAGAAGAGGCCAAACCCTTCACATGGTAGGCAGACATTCCTCGAACACGGCGAAGTGACTAAAACTGGTAGGAGCTTTTTCAAAGCAAGCAAGTTTTCCAGGACAGGCTTGACAATCCCGATTCCGACAATGTGTCCAAGCCTCTGAATGCTCGATTTGGTAGCTTTGAGTTTTGTCGTCATTCAGAGTAAACTTTGTTCGACGGATTGCTTCGACGAACGATTTTATGTTGTGGACGTGCTCGTCTTTTCCCGGCAACAATCACATTTAACTAAACCTACAAAGGTCTCCTCCACAAATTGGGTTATTGTTTCTTGAAATGCAACAACAGCGTTTAGAACACCAAACGGCGTACGAGTAAATTCACATAGTCGGGCCTTGGTTTCAAAAGCAGTATATCTAAATTGGAAGTACTTGTTACAAGTTGAAAGCTGCTATCTTTCGTAACGCTATATTTTATAGCACCATGCTTTCAGTGGGACAAAGCGGGGGAGCCTCTATTCCCGTATGTATGTTGATGGTTTGTAATCCATGCAGAAGCGTTTTTATTGCAATTCCCTTGATTGATCACAACAAGCATCTAAGCACGCCACGGAGATGCACTGCGTCGGGATAACGCCACCATCAAGCAACTTGTCAACAGTTTCCTGTCTGAATACTTGATCTTTGTGTATAAATGTCCGAGAAGTGGTAGCAATACAGTAGGTCTAACATTGGGAGACAAGCTCTATAAATTTACCTTTTCAAACAGCAGCCGCAGTGACCGTGCAAGATTCGAAACCACCAATTCGGTTGAGGTTCCACAGATTCAAAAATTAACCGTAAGTGCTTGTAGCTTTTGAAATCAAGAAATAAAATAATGCCACAGCAAAGAGTTTCGAAAACATTAGTCTTATCGCAATAGCAAACAAGCAGACTTCACCCGATTTGACGGTCACTGAGGACGATGCCAATTGGTCTTGGTACGACGATCGGTAAACGTTCAGATCAGGTTCGATACTTGCGGAAGAGCCAATGCAACCTTCCCAGTTCCAGGAATCGACTAACGCAGCCAATTTTACGTTTGGGTGTCATGGGCAACGACGTTTCTTGTAGACTTCCAGGACAAGCTGCAGATATCGTGCACGAGCGCTGAGAACTTGGTGTGGAAATAGTGGATGATTGACCAAGCAGTTCAGAAGCTGTAATGGGCCTTGACCGGAAAAACTAGTGAGATGTATCCTTTCTTGGTGCATTAATGACAAATTGCGTCACGATCAGAGCATCAGTGTAATCTAATCCACCAAAATAGCACGTCATTGAGTTGGTTACAGCAGAGGCGATGCTAGAGACAGTGCCACAATATCGGCAACGTCCATTAATTCTCGCCATTAACATTTGGAGAAGTAGCAGCAGCTGCAGACACGTTTTCACGTGGTAAAATATTTAGGGGACTACCAATGTCGCGGTCTCGCAAAGANCCGTCATTGTTNTCCATCAAGCTCTCACGATTANTGGATTAGTGCGACGATGGACCGCTTATAAAAGTGTTTCGTACCTGGTAGTCATCTGCTTATGCATCCTTGAAGTTACAATATAGCCTTAAAACGAGTATTGCTTGCATGAACGTTTGCACAAATTCGTCGGTTTTCTGTATCCTTGTCAAAATGTGCCTAGTAAAAGGTGGTAATTGGCGATTTATGTACCCTAAGCCTTATTGAGCCGAGTAATGTCCTCGTCATACGCAGTGCAATCCTCTGTGATGATTTCGTAGACCTCAGCACTGACATATGCAATAAACACCCGCAGCCTCTCTGACGCATCCATCCCTTTGGATGTGGCAACGCGTTTGCACATTCTAGGAAGTCTGTAAACAGTAAACACTTTAACAACTTTGCCGCTTTAGGGGAATTCCGGTCACCATCGAACCTTCGTGGTTCAATTAAGTAGTTCGTTCATAAACTTCCTTTGCTTCAAGATTTCAAGATTGTTTAGTCGAACTGATCTACAACCAGCATTCAGAAACTTTATTTTAAACGGTCTTGAAAGTACACCAGCCACTGCTGAACAAAACTACGTTAAGGACAAAATGAACACTCGTCACGCCAAGTCTCTGCCAAGCATATAGCAGAATGCAAGCTGTTCTAAGGGACTTTATGAGCGCAGCAAGCAAAGGCACGAACATCAAGCAAGGGACACAACGAGTGCCTCTGTATAAACGTGGAAATTCACTAGCGCACAACACCGCAGTCAGGGTGGACGATATTTTGTTACCTTTTGCCACATTACCACTGCGGCTAAGATTCGACAATATTGCTATAACAGTGGAAACCGCTTAACAAAGCACCATGGGGATCAGCAAAACCTGTTCTCATAAACGGTTGCTTTTTTTTTCAATGCGAACTTTTTGCAATAAAAATAGGGTGTCATTCACATTAGAGGTTCACCAATACACATATCAACATCAGGGTACTGTATTATATTCTCGTTGTGAGCACTGTACACAGCATTGAAAATAGAAAAGTTACTGTATTTTTCAATATCTTTGTCATAATGTTTTGCACAGTAGCTGTTGTGGTGGACACTGTTCACTCTTGCCACTCCTCAGCACAAAACGTTTGGTCGATTTTTGATTCTTTGTCTTCCTTTTTGCGCTAACTGCGTACAAGTCTTGCTGCTGCTACACGTCTAACTGTTCTTATAAGCGATAATTTGTAAGAGGAAAAGGATAGGATCGTTTCTTCTTCAGCCGAAGCTGCACGAAAAAGCGGTTTACTCTATAAACCGATGGTATATTAAGCAGTTTCCACTGTTCTTATAGGGCCCCTCGAGAGGGGGAGTTGAAGCTGGTGCCCCGCACTGGGGCCAATAAGAGTCAAGGGCCCATGAACCTCAAACTTCAAAATTGAATTGTGCAACTGTGCACGAAACTTTGTTGTATTTTCATTTATTGCAAATCAGTTAGCTAAAGCTGTCTTTCAGGCGCTATACAACGCATGGCAAACTCTTTTTCTGTCACATAGGTCTTTGACGGCTCAATATTGTCGTAGAATCTAGTCAGTTCTTTCTGATAAAAATCACAGAAATTCCAATATGTGTGGCTATCAATTACATTTAATGGCAGATATCAAACCTAGGAAGCGGTGTCGCGTCGTTACGCTTGCGGGAAACAGACTAAAGCAGTGTTTCTCAACACTCACAGGCTTGCGGAACCCGACAGAAAGGATATATAATTTGCAGCACCCAGTGGCGAGCCCGTAGCAATTTGATTGTTTCATGACACTTCGAATAAAGTATTTTTAATGATATACTGAAAAACGCGTTAGCTCACGCGTCCATGAGTATCGTAAAGGGTACCCTAGGGTGCCGCGCCACCCAGGTTGGGAACCACTGGACTACATCCAAACAGCCGCTCCAAATTGCAATAAGAATACCAGGAAGACGAGATTTGATTTACATAAGGATTTAATGGATGCTGGAGTTCACATGCTGTCGGTGGTTGAGGAGGTGGGGGAGGAAGGGGGGCAAGTGCACCCCGGAAAAGTTTGATTTGTCAAAAATTCTGGAAAACTCCCTGAAAATCCAGGAACAAATGGCGCCCAGCGTTATTTGACTTAAAAAATAGGCACCAAATATTTGCAGAAACATGCATGAAGACTCCCTGTTTGGAGGTCGTGCCCAAAAAATGGTCCTCATGATCTTTGTGGGAGAAAATTTGTAGAAAAAAGTCGCACAAAAACTTTTCCGACAAGTTTGGGGAAATTCGGGCAAAAATCTTTCGCACCCTCAAAAATTTGTCTGCTCCTACACATATGCATGTTGTAGTTCACAGAAATTCAAGTGCAGTGCAAAGCCTACTGGAGTTTGGCAGATAAGCTGCGAAACTGCTGAGAAACCCCTTCTTCCCCCCAAACATGAAGACAATATCAGAATGGGCAAAAAACACAAAAGCATTTCTTTTATATTGCCGCGGGATGAAACTGGACGAGTTGCTTTGAGACCTGTGCGCGTGGGCGTTCAGTATGATCGAATAACAATACCAGATTCGCAACGTTCAACAAACAAATCAAGAAAGGGCATGCAACCGTTCCGAATTAAGTGTTGAAGCGAATGCTGCCGTACACTGCATTAATGTGGGAAAAAAACTCTTAATGGTCAGGTTGGACATGCATTTAATGTGGAATTTGATTAAGATGTACATTTAGGTATGTAGCTACTATTACTAACTCGGTCTATACTAAAAGTTACAATTGATATATTTTATTTTAGATGTTTGCCATTATTTTGTATGAAATAATTGTACATTTCAATGGTCATCATTAAGCCAAAAAGCAAAAATGCGGTGAGCATTTGCTAAATCATTGTTTTTCTACAGTATTACTGTTTGAGGGTTGTAGAAATATCGAATTTGATTTGCTGGCGACAAACGCTGTAGCCTACCATTTTTTTGATGAATAGTTGCGAAGTTTACAGAGTAGCTGTGTTATGTGCATTCTTTGAGATCAGCTTGGGACATTTCGAAGTTCACTAATAACATTGGTAAATAGTTATATTGGTAAATAGTCAAATAATAATTGGTAAATAGTTATAATGTCAAATAATAACAATGGGGATAGCGTGTGTTTGATAGCGTGTGCAAGTTTGACTGACAATGTGTTGCTGAGCGAAATTTTCTGCAAAACACTGTGCGATCAGATTCGGGCGTGTCACCCTTGTGGTGTCCTGATGGTAAAGCAGGGGCGTGCAGAGGACTATTGATGTCTGGTGCAACTGCTTGATTGTATGCCTCCTACCAAATTCCAGTCATGCATTGAGGTATGTGAAAAATACAGGTAGTTAAAATACTTAAAAACAAGTGCTGACCAAAGCAAGTTTCAAAACATTGAATTAACAATATTTCATAAAGTACTTTTAGCTTGTGTTAGTCTTAAAATATTTTATTTTATTGTGTTGGTCTCAAGTTGAGACATACATTCGTAAGGAAGATTCTTCTAGCAGTGGGCATGCATTGATCAACTTGATATTGCATTTATGCATGCAAACATGCAGCAGATAATCCCATCAAAAGGTAGCATTTGTGACATGATAGAAGATGAGAATCGTTTTATTTTTCTCATATAAATAGTATCTGAAATAACACAACCATGCTGTTTGCTATGTTTTTCTGATGAAGCAATAAATTCTTAAGGACAATGTCTAGTGAGAATATTTGAACTAACACTTTTTGCTAAACTAAAATATATGAAGAATTCAGTTACACACCTACATTTATTAATTTCATTTCCAAATGAGCTCGCTTATCGGAAAGTATTTGCACTACTGTAGGGGAAGGTGGGCCAGAGTAGAACTAGGAATCACAGTCGTCTTTTTTGATTTATTAAAAAAGTCGGAAACGTTCAACTTCAATGTCTCCATGGTGATTTATCCTCATACCAGCCGCAGTACCAAAGTATGTTTTTCCTTGATAGGCAGCCGTTGTTACGAGTTTCAGAGCAAGTTGTGCTTTTGCTACCCAAAAGTAGTTTATAAAATCGCATTTAGATGTAGGTTTTGCCCACGTTAATCAACAACTTCTGTTCTGACTTTTGTGACGTTGTGGTCATGGCAGTGCAGCATTATTTGATACTGCCAAATTTTTAATTCGTTTTAAGTTGATTTGGTACTTCCTCATTTTATTTTTAGATATGTATGGGGCACATCTGGAAAATGGGCACACTCAACACATTGCCACTAGGTCAGTCTAAGCAAGGTAAAGTTTGAGGGGTTGCATTGAAATGCAGTAAAGAATAATTCTAATCTATATGAGCATTTTTAGGTTTAATACGTGCATAGAAGTACATTATATTTGTATGTTAAGCATTAATTTCAGCATACTGCACTGGTTTTATTTAAAGTTTGGTAATCATACAAATTTGTTTTGTCATGCAGTGATAGTGGGTAATTAGAATGTGAAATGAGTGGAGATACACTCACGGAGTGCCTATTTTACATGGGATGTCGCGTGAAAATTATGCAATGCATGCACTCCAACTTTTTATTGACCGGTCAAGTGTACCCCATGCTCATGTCGAGTGTGCCCCTGGCATAGGGCACATTCGACAGAAAAAGTACCCTTTTTAAACTGCTTGTGAAATTCTTTCTGAAGGGCGTTGTTTTCATGTTTTGGCATGATATTATGTGCATAGAGTTACTTTATTGTGTGACAAATTTTGAGCTTGTTTGGACTTGAACTAAAGTAGTAGTGGTTGAAATTGCAAAAACGCGTCGCCTGTACTTCACTTCCCCTGCCACATTGTTTTCACTGACATAAAGATATATTCTTTCAATAATAATTAAAGCCACAAAGATATTTTTACAATTATTAATAGTGAAGATATTATCGCCAAATCGTCACGAATGATATAGTCCCGTGACAGAATTTGCATTGCCACTCAAAATGAAATGAAGCGGGAAAGACAACATCGCAACAGAAGCGTTCTTTTATCATAAATCCCGCTTTAAACAAGCATGAGGTCTCGTTGTTTGTCCAATGTACTGTCCACTTTGGTTTGATTATGGCATTCGTAGCATGGGTGTTTGAAAGTTTTTTCTAGGGGTGGGGCAATAGTGGATTAAGGGAAAAAGTGGTGGTATTTCATATCACATGCTCGAAACAAAGAGAACAACCGCTTTTGGTGAAAATCTACTGGAAAAATGCCAAATATAAAAGACCAGGGGCGAAGGCCACTCTACCGACCCCCGTTGTTGATAGTAAATTTATAATGTGCGAAGGATAAAAACAATGCATTTGATGCTTTTCAATAATATGCTGCTGCCATACTCGCGCCAACCGTGCGAATCTTCCAAGCCCCCCATTTCAAGAAAAGCCTTAGAGGAATTCGAGATATATTTCGAAGAATGCAAGTCGCAGAAAAAATAGGTCTCTTGGAATTCGCTAGCCTACAACAGGGGATGATATATAAGGTGTAGTGTTTTAATATAAGGATGGAAGTGTTTCTTCTCTGTCTCAGGTCACTTAACATACATTTTCATTCCCACTTAACACACGTTTTCACTTAATTTTTCACTTAACATACATTTTCACTAAAAAATTCACTTAAGATACATTTTCATCTCGCAAGTTCCGATCAGATCCATGAAACATTTGTAAATAACCTAAAAATGCGAATGATCACCGACTGTAGTTACAGCATTTCAATAAAACGTAATTTTTTTAATTTCATTCTTTGGATGACCGCTGGTTTAGATTCCAAGGGCCGTCTCCCCGATTGCCTCCCGTTCCCTCTCCCCGTCCCAGTGCTAAAGCATGTCCGTTTGTAGTCACAGTGTTGAAAAGCGAATGGAGCTAATAATCAGTCATGATTTTTATTTTAAAAGGGTGGCAAAAACACGTCTCGCACCAGCACATCTTTTTCTCGCGCGGACCCTGCTACTTATTACCGCAACATCGACAATAATACTACAACTTCGACAATGTTACCACAAGTTCAGAAATGTACTTCTATCTGCAATAGCGCAAATAATGTAATTGTGCTTTTGCTTCTAATACAGGCAACGTCGTTATTTATAACAAAGGAACTACAATATATTGATACACGGATAATGAATAGGGAAAGTTAAAAACTAGGGTGCCATTTCTGCAAGAAACACTCTTTAGAAACAAACGCTTTTCAGCTCATTCCCTCACTTCAGGTATCACAGTGTCGCACGTAAGTGCTATCTTCTCAACTCACTATAACTTAAGGCCGGGTTGCCTCAGTAATAATATCAGATTAACAGTCTTCTTGCAGTTAATTTCGTAATAATCAGGTTAAGGTCAAATATGCTTCCTTGCAACAAGACATTTTTTTTCATCTTTGTTCTAAACGCAAACATGATTGTGATGCATAAACCACGCTTTATCGATATCGATTTTCTTGGATAGTGTCTTCCGGAATCCCACGTGTTGCATCAGAGCTCTTTCTAAAATATATCATTATTACCTGGAAGTAACAATGTAACATCTACCTTGACGTTAATGCCCCAAACTTTAGTAGGTGCTGTGCGCTTCACGATCCGAAGTCTTTTTCCAGCAATGGCTTTGAATGCTTTCCAGTAAGGACCGGTAGGTTCACAGTCGGTGTGAAAAAGAATCACGGCTGGATTTTGGTATCTCAATGCGCCTATAAACCTGAAAAATTGAAATAACTATTCCAAAAACTAAGTGAGATTGAACGATTTTTTCATCGAGCCGGTATCACAGAAAACAATTGGTCGATAATGGGACGACCATGGTCATAGGCACAGAACTCTTAGATAAACACCTTTCAAACATGTGACTGCCATAAAGTGTTAAACAGTCATTATGAGTGTACCTACATTTAAGTTCAAAACGATTTGCCTCAGCTGGAACGATCAGACCTGAGCAAGGTGTTCACCATTAAGTATCAGCCTACGTTTCGATGGGATCGTTCGAACAAGTGCTTTGAACAGCTAACAGAAAAACGTGCTCAAAACCATCAAAGTATAGCACGTATCTGCATTAGGCAAAACAACAAATAGCAACTATGAAAGCAAATTTAGCAATCTCATCGTAGGCTATTTCGTGAAGATAGTTTCTCAAAAAAGTTAAATATTTCAATAAAAATTACCCTTGATATGCGTTCGTAGTTGCTTTGAGGCATCCAAAATAAATGAAATGAACAATGTTGGGTACCCTGTATTTGCTTTTTTTCATTTCTTCTATAACCTCTGGAATCTGAAGAGAAATTAAAGCTAAACCGTTTCAACTGAAAACAACTTTGCGTCAAAATGTGGATCTTTGTAGACTGAAAGACGGCCGCACTTTAATATTTCTATGATTAGCGGAGTAGCAGACGCGCAGCAACCTTTGAGTTGGAGGGGATAAGGAGTCAATAAAATGTGACTCGATGCTCTGCGATGATGCACGCAGTCCTGTGCGCAATCATTTAAATTTTTTTTCCATATACTTTTGTTTGATCTGCAGTTTCAGGACCTTTGACTCGTTCATCTTCAAACCATTCCTTCTCACTAGGGATTCCACGTAAATCAGATATTTGACAATCATTCTGGTTCTTGACAATGCGCCATAATAGAAAATCCACTTAGGTAAACAATAAATACAGTAAGCAGTAAATGCAATAAGCAATAAATAGAGTATTGTTTGCTTTTTTCAGGATGTACGTGGATAACATTTCAACAAGCTTGAAAATGTGCAATAACCCTAACTGCATTACCGCTTCAATCATAATAACGCTTTAAAGGATTAAGGATTGAAACGTTTCCGGCATGCCAACTTTTGTTGTCGTCTCTGCAAGTGATACGCTCAGGAGCGAAATACTGAAAACGTGGAGAGCAACGGTGTATTGTAGAAACGATATTTTTGAAACAGTCCGGATATTTGCGAATTGTTTCTATTCAAAGTCACACAAAATTACAATAACATGGCTAATATTTCCATGTTACATTTTAAAGTAAGCACTGTAAATGATATTTACCAATAAACCAAGCTGGCGGACAACATTTCTGTTTGCCTGCCTGAACGTCGATGTGAATTATATGACATGTCCAATACCTGCTTTTACCGAAAAGAGAACCACCATGTGTTGTTAAAAGCACAGTTGTCGCTAAGGTAGTCGTTGCCTAGTCGTTGCCTGAAAATTCACGGTGCTGGAAACTAGTCATTTACGTGGATTTAAGAATATTCTTTGGTTCATTCGGACACTCGTTTAGCAAAGAGCTCGAGAAATCATGGACATGGCTGTTAGCAGTTGAAAACACTTCACCTGCAAAATGTCAGTGTCACCCAAACGAAGTCGCCTTTCTTTTTCAAAACGTAAATTGTCTTCCAGTGCAGAAAGGTCAACCTGCTCTGAAACCTTGTGGACGTTCTTTTTTGCAACATCCTTGTTCAGAGGAGGATCATCGCGCTGTAGATATTGAAACATCAAATTTCCAACAACGCGCTTTTCCTTGTCCACGTTTTTTTTCTTTTTCTTTTTGACTTAGCATTAAAACATAATTGCGCTTTGCAAATATAATTGCACTTTTGAAACCTTACTTTGAAAACACATAACTACGTGAATACATCTGGAAATCCGAAAATACAACTAAAAACTGTCTGACCATTTGTTAAACACATTCAAACACAAAAATTGAAATTTTGTGTTTATTTCCAAAAGTGTGTTTACTGCTGTTGTTCTTGTTCTCCATTGCCGATGGGTGTTAGATTGAAAAAATGAAAAGAAATGCTTGCTGGAAAAAGTAATTCAGATCGATTACGCATCAAAATAAGTTGCTGCAGCACATATTTTTTGTTACAGCAACGACGTTACGATAACGTATGTCAATTACAACTCGATTCAGTTATTTCTTTCCAATCAAGCATTCACTGCAATCAATACATCATACCTCAACCAGCTTGGAAGGAAAGTTTTTATTCTTACGAAAACGTTGACCTTTTTCTTTCAAGAATGCTTCCGCTTTTCTCTGCTTGTACATCGCAAATGTTAGCTTCTCGCTGGTGTTGAGCACAATCAAATCGATTTCTTGGACTGATTTGACAAACTGACAATTGTTGTCTTGAAGCAAACTCGTTTCATTGTATGCCTGTGGCAATTTTGCTCCTCTGTTGGAATTTGTTATCATTTGTCCAATGTCAATATTGATCAGAAATGCTGAAACGATTAATGCACTGAAAACAACAGCTAAACACCTTCTACGTGATATGTTTTGGGTATTCATCTCTCAGATTTAAATTCTTACCACATACGAGGTAACGTGGTTCCAAGAGAACCGTCTGACGGTGAACGCAAGATAAGGGTCTGAACTGTTTTTTCCTCTCATTCAAAGCACACACGCTTCAGTGCGAAAGCCCTGTCCTAGGAATTACTGAAAAATTGTCATAATCAACTAGTAAATAGATGGAAACAAGAAAGGTCAACATCAGATCAACCACGCTTACTTTCAAATTGAAATAACAAAAAGTATCAAGTTATTGAGCCTGGTCAAGTAATAAGAAAATACACGTTGAATATGCAACCACCATCGGCACAAGTGATTAATTTCATTTCCAATACTGTCTGTTGCAGTAAATCTTAGCTTCCCTATTTTCTGCCAATTGAAATGTTGATTCGTCTCTATGAATATTGTGAAAAATTATTAACCTGCCTCTATCATATACCTTCCTGTAGATGCCTAAGGATAAACTGTACCTACTCCACTACTTCAAACGAAAGTCTGAAATTGCAATCAAAATTTGTTTTTTTGCATTATCGATTTTAGATCATCGTCAAACGTGTGACATATTGAAAAAGGTTTGTGTAAGGAACGAAAAGCAACGAAAATAGCAGAGATACCGTTTTTCACAGGCAAAGAAACTCTTGCTTTCGTAAACCTGTAGGTAAATACGATCCATGCTCTCGGACGTAGTGATTTGAATTCACTGATGGCAAGCAGAGGTATCCAGCTTTGCGTAGCCAAAGCAAAGAAAAACCGCTGCCAGCATAAAAAGTACCTTCGGTGCAGCATGAATTCCGCGCAGTTATTCAGCGAGACGTTTTTTGGCTTGTTTTTCCCCAACAGCTGGACTCCAAAATTGAAGAAGCTCAAAAAGTACTTGCGATCTCAATTGGTCAGGTAACACTTAAAAGCACTAGTGTTTCTGTATGCTTTCGGGGAATCAGTCGACCACCATCTGCTTTCTTCTTTTTGCGATGATTCAAACGTGCACATATCTCTATTCAAATATGTACTTTCCACGATGGGTGTAAGCAAGTAATCAATCAGCAAATTTTTCCTGTAAAGCTTTCTTTAATGAACTAAAAATTTGCTGATCGATTCCTTGCTTACACCCATCGTGGAAAGTACATATTTGGTCAGGTAAGACGCATCTTCACAAGATGAGTTTCCTGTATACAAATTATAGATCCGCAAATTGCTCAAGATTTGGTGAAAACTGCTTGAACTCATGATGTTTTCTATAAATTGATATGCAGTTCCATTGAAAAATGTGGACAGCCATTACATATTGAGTGTTCGCAGATTTGCTTTTAAGCGGGAATCCCAATTTACTTCCCGCTAAATAATTTTAAATATATCCAGTGGACGGTTCTGTTGCTTTGCCAGCAATGCCTGGTTTATCACATCTACGACAAATGCTAGGAACAGCATTGGATACAGGGGCGTGGCGAGTGGTGGCAAGGAGGGCACAATGTCCCGGGTGCGGAATCACATGGCTGGACAAACGTTGGTTTCTTGTTACGTAGTAACGCAAGTTTCGCCGGAAAAAATTGTAGAGTTTCACTTCACTACGTGAGACTTCTGCAATATGTAAACGTGGTAGATCGCTCTTTGTGTTGGTATCAGTTGGCAATGGCTTGAAAGTGAAAAAGACTTTTGTAGACATTTGATCGAAGCTTCCAAACCCTAGCAACACGTTCATAGCCTGACGCTAAGCTGTCAAACGCTAGAGGATTGAATTGAGTTGTTTCTGATATAACAAAACATGAAATCAGATAACCTTGAGTTCTTTGAAAACAGCAGTTTTGTTTCACTAAAGTGAACTCATTTCTTGCTAAAAGAATATTTGTTGGTAGTTCTTGAGATCAGATGAGTTTCTTTACATACATTTCAGTGCTTGTATGGTCTTTTGGTAAAATGTTTTAGGGGTGTGTAGCACAAGGGGAACAAAATATATTTTAACCCACTCCCACAAAGTAAGGTGATAGCGCATTACATAACTCTACAATTCAGGTGAGGTAATTGCCAAATGACTGCGCTTGTAATAGACAAAAAAAGTGCCCCCTCCGACACAGATGTGCCCACAAAAGCGCCTTCCTGTGGTGTCGCTGATATTTCAAGAGTTGTTTTGTAAATGGCACAACCTGTTTGTTCAACATTACTACTACCATCGAAGGTACAAAATTAGAACAAAATTTTGGTTTTTGTGATAACTATGATAAATTTGTTTTGGGAATGAAGCATGAAATCAGAAAAAGCAGTAGTGACGTTTTTTCTAGAACAATCATGGCTGAAACTGGTAAAATTGTAATAGGTCATTTTAAGAATTACCTTTAACCTGCTCATTCTAAGAATCATCTTTAACCCGGTCATTTTAAGAATCATTTTTAACTAGGTCATTTTAAGAATCATCTTTAACCTGGTCATTTTAAGAATCATTTTTAACTAGGTCATTTTAAGAATCATCTTTAACCTGCTGATTAAACAGAACCATAAGGTGTACAAAAGTCTAGAACCAAAGAGTGAATGTTCCGTTGTTTACAAAATGAAATAACGTGATACAACTAATCTCCCGGAATCAATCCGGTTTACGTGATAATCAGGGGTTGAAGCCTCACCTGAAGTACCAGGGTTTGTTATACAGTAGTTGGCTTTCAAACAGAAAAAAACGGTAACCAGCAGGGGCGGCTCGTCTAGGTGGGCTGCAGGCCTTCCAAAAAAATGTTTTATGGTTCCTCCACTTTCGCCGTAATTTTGCATTGACTCACCGACGTGGAAATCACAAGCATTTCAGAGGCTTCCTATGCATTTCTTAAGTTTATTTTAATGAACCATCCTTTCAGAGTATGTACTTTCCACCACTGGGTGTAAGCAAGGAATCGATCAGCAAATTTTAGGAAATCGATTTCACGTAAAATTACGCATCCTCAATCCTTAAAGTAAGATATTTTTTAATGAGATGTTATTTGAGCCAGCTAAGGAATGCTGTTATTAGAAACGCCATTAACCACCAGTGATTAGTCACAGC
>JGI24159J19872_10004785_pt1 | contig 17359 bp, 8 predicted proteins | sample Ectturendosymbi4_FD_19872 | JGI IMG/M metagenome (IMG submission 19872) | reverse complement strand
AAGGACATTTTCGCCTGCAGAGGGCATACGTACATTATGCAAACCTTGCTAAGATTCTCACTTTTACTAAAATGTAAGAACCTTGGCTTCGAAACATGCCACAAAGTCAACCTTAACAAAAAATGCTTGAAACACTATTTTATTTCCAATTTTGGTTTATTCGATGGTGTATGATATTAGATGATGAAAATTATTACATATTACACCTCAATGAACCAACGTGTGGTTTTTAATGGTTTATCGTTATTGGTCTGCACTGGCAGTTTGTGTATATCGGTTATTTTTTACACCACGGAAGGTTCCGATATATACGCATTCTACTATGTTATATTGCATAAATTACGCACTGCCACTACAATCTGAGGTACACTTCAGAATTGCTGAATTTTGTTAAGGATTTGGAAAGATGCTTTGGAAGTTCTGCGTGAAAACTCATAAAGATAAAAGAGGTTCATTCCCATTGCCACCAGTTCCTCAAAAAGTAAATATATCAATTAAATAAATAGCAATATTATAATTGATTCCGTCGATTATTTGGGTAGGCGACTTTTCGGTCTGGCCGATTCCGTCTGGTCGATTCAGTCTGAACCATTTCGATCTGGGGACATTTCGGTCTGGATACATTTCGGTCAGATTATGAAATTTTGAAGAAATCTTACATGTTCACATTTTAATTCAAACATACTTAAATCAACGAGAAATTTTATTTAAAAAAACTACAAACATGATCCAAGATCCAACAGCTAATCAGCATCAACATATGATTTTCATTATCATCAGCAAGCAAATTAAATCATTATCGACATTATGCAATTAAATACAAATTCTTCAAAGTCATAATTACAATTCAGATTTAATCACAATCATGACTCCTCAAAGGGATTTGGTATAACATGAACTAGAGTGACATTTCGCCTGCCTATAATCATTCAAATAAACGAATGTAATAAGTTATGTACAGAATGTCGTGACCGAAATGTCCCCAGATCGAAACGGCCAGACCTAAATGTCACGTGACAGAAGCGACCCAGACCGAAACGGCTCAGACCAAAACGGCTCAGACCGAAACGGCCAAACCAAATCGGCCAGACAGAAAAGTCCTGTTCCGGATTATTTTGTCCGGGTTTTCAACGGACTTTGCGATCTTTTATCCTACAAAGCTAAGATGTCAAAAAATAATCTGTTTATTCGACATATCCTAATTTTGACAAACATATCCCTGTTTTAACCAGGAAAGTGTTATGCGGAAATCTCTTGGGAAAATAACTGACTACCGTAGACCCCGCATAACATGGCTTCTGTGTAACATGACTTACAAGGCTTCGTATATCGATTTGCAGCTCCTCGTGCTGCAGTCATCATAGCTTGTTATAAGCTTGGCGCCCACCACAGATTGTCAACATCGCCTCTTTCGGTTTTACGCTTCAGTGCACTTCACCACAGATGTGGCCAACAAAGGGCATATCTACGTAGAAAGACCGCGAGCGCCAACCGTTTCTAAGTTCCCCATTTGCGTCACAATGGGGTTCAAATCTAGGAAAAATTCAGCCTCACCTTTGCATGTGGCAACAGTCCAAAACTAAACGAAGAATTAATGTAGTACTTCACGGGGCAGAATTTAAGACTGACGTTCAGTTATTTTGTTCAAATCTTTTACCGACTTATCGCATTACTTAACCGCATTACCAATAATTTGTCAAGTGCTCCTCTTCTTATTTTTATACTAGTAAATTCGTTCATGCATGCGGTGATGAATTGTTCGCTTTAAAACATTTGCACACCATTTTTATTGAGGTGGTGAATTTCTGTTGGTGTTGCTGGTCCACAGTGTTAGCAATGCATTGTCGGAAAAGGTTTGTATTATTTCATCTCCATTATGTATGACTGAAAGAGTTGAGAATGTTTTGTAGTTTTGAAGTACTTTGGCTCAGCGTTGCAGATCGAAGAAGGTTAAAAATGTCACGCCATTTATTTGGCAAATAAGACTTAGTAGAGAGACGAGTAGACAATGTTTTTGACACAAATGGCAACATAGCCACAGTAACGAACTGCTTGCGAACCGAAGTGTTGCTAATGTGACGAATTACCGCGTAAGGGAAAGAATTTTATGCAAAAAAATGTGTTAGGAAATACTGAATTGAGAAGCCTATCTTTAATGTTCATGACTATCCAAAACTATTTATTGTTTTGTTTTACTTCGAAGCCAAAGAACAAACGCTATGCTACCATACACAGTAGCAGGGCATTTTAGTTAAGTCTACCAAATTTTCACTACGACGACATATCGTGAAGGGCAATGGGAGTGCGAAGGGGTGATGAGTTTTCAGTTGCACCATAAACCGAGTTGTGGGTTTCGTTATCGTGTACAAAAAATGTATTACCTGTGCACTTACCTCATCTTTTGCAATTAGTTCTTTTCTATCATATTCAATAAAGGTTACAAAAACGTTCTTGCCCTTCACATTTAAGTTTGTCTGCATTACCTTCAAAACAAGCGTATAGCTCAGCAACAACCTTAACTAAGAAACAGCTTCTGTGGAAGAAGTTTGAAGGTATCGGTCACAGGCTACCCTTTATTATTTTAACTCTTTTCTTTTTTACGGCACGTCGACCTCGTCACGAAACTGCATATATCACTGGTGCAAGCTATGCTGCTTGTCGATGCCAGCTTTTAAATGAGTGAAGCGTCTGCAAACAGTCGACTTATTCCTATCCGAATGTAATTAGTCAAAACATTTAAGCAGATTTATATTAAGTTTGTAAAGTAGAGACAAATTTTTGCGTGTTAGTCTTTTGCAATTAAAAGATATAATTTGCGTGTAGTGCTAAAACTTCTTGATCTTGCTGCAAACGTTGTTACACCACAGTACAAAATATAACTGAAGACTTAGCTGTTCAAAAGTTAGAAAATGTGTTTACCTGTGACATGTAGTACTTGGTTCATGACAGCTTGCATTGAGCAATTGTTATCGATCCTTGGTGAAAGCAGCCCCAACAAATTGGTGATGAATTTCGCAACTCCGACAAGAAGATGAGCAATGAATGATCCACGAAAAAGTAATCGGAATTGAATTTTTAAAAATATTTCCCGTCCTATACGAATCCGTTCATTTCTGTTAAATTAAGCAGTTCACTTTCACCATGATTACAACAGCTGCATTACGTGGATCTCTATCTTCCTTGGAGATGTTTAAACCACAGCGTCATTTTCCAACAACTCAGAAATTATTCTCAAGCTCACCTGACCCAAAAAATAAATTTGTAATTCGAAACGTTCTTGTTCGAAAAAAACATACATTTCCTCCGAAAACGTGGGAGCTATAGGCAAAATTAAGACATGACAAAAGGCAAGAAAATGCAGAAAATCCACCAATAGTCATTATTGGCGGTCGGCTGAAGATCTAAATTGGATTTTGCTCTAAGCTGGTGTTTTTACATGCAAAAGATTAAGACATGTAAATGAGTTATTTTTAAGTAGGCCTATTATTTACTACTGTTTGAGCCCACAAGGTTTCCATGGCCAAAATGGAAAAGTTCTTTTTTCAGTTTAAGTATGAAGAACCGAGGTTGATCATGAGCCACGCGCATCGACTGGGCTTGTCTTATCAGCGATTTGCTCTTGCATCAAAATGTCAAACTTTCTTTTGCAAGAATGGCTTTGAATGACTCACGCACAGCTTTTGTATTTACACATGGGGCATGCACTTCCCTCTCGGCAGTAACCCCCTTACTCAAAAAATACGAAACGTATGCATATTTTGGTAGAACTTATCGATAGAACGCTTAAAAAAATTCGTCTACTGAGGAATCAACTTCGTAAGTTTAGGTCTTTTTCAATGTTAGTTGAAAACAGAATTACGCTTATTGTCAAAGGGCAAGAGAGAAGTTGAGCTTTCTCGGAAAATGCTTTTTCCTACATTTTTTTACTAAATAAGCAATTCTAACATTGTTGTTAAAAATATTTTGCGTCTTCAAGCCAGTAAACACTGCGGGTGTGAATGTAAAGCATGGATAGAAGCTTACATAGGTAGCTTCAAGCCAGATAACATTACAAATGTAAAGTTTGACGAAAAGCTTTGCATAAGTAGTTATTGATCTTCAACATCTTGTTGCTCTACACCATGACTTTTTAAACTTTTTTCTGCGACCCATTTAATAATTCTTTTTTATTTGACCGCTTGACGGATGGTCTAGAGCTCTAGACGTTAATGATACCAGTTAACGTCCCATTACAAAAGTGAAGACTCAAGAGGCATTTTTCTCTATGGCGAAATCATAAAAATGCACACAAGCCACGAAAGTAACCATACATTAATAAAACTGCCACGCAATGGAAAAAGTAGACCTAGGCGAAAAAAATAGCAAAAAGCAATTCAGTTTGTACAAGTTATCAAGCGCAACTAACGGATGGATGGTGATTTTTACACAGATTTTCTATCCGTACATCGATAAAAGACAAGGTAGGACGAATGACATTCCCAATATATTGCAAAAAGTATCGGCTTTCGGAATTGTTCATTATCAATTTTGAGAATACCGCTTCACCCAAATATATTGTGCAAAAGGCTAAGAGTTTATAAATGGCTAGATCACAAGTGACTGAGCATTCATTTATTGTTCATATCCAAAAATGACATAAACTCAGTTTTGAAAATTCCAGTGATAAAGTTTCATCGTTTAAACTCTGCAAACTCATCCTTGGCATGGCAGGTGTGTGTGGCCTCCTGAAAATTCAATTGTGTATCATGGGCTTAACCACGGTGTGGCCCAGGGGATCAGAACCCCTTAAATTTCTAGTATATATCTTGGTTTTTGCTTTGAGAGGCGGTGATCCAAAACAAATACTGTTGCTCGCTTAAATCAAAATATTTTGCCCCTCCCAAAATTGTGGGTTGGCTACGCTACACTGTTGTGTGTGGTTTGTGCATCTACCTTTTCCTGAACAAAAGTCCAAAGTACTTCTGAAACTGTGTGAAGCTTTTAACTTTAGTCTAAAACTACTCAGTGTGCTCTCAAAGCAGATGACCTGGAGTTCTAAACGCAAGCATTACTTCGTGTCGGAATGAATGCAGTAGGGTCAATATTCGCTGGTACGTTAAAACAATCTTCACGTAACAACGCATAGCACACTGAGTAGTTTTAGACTAACGTTAAAAGCTTGTTGTGCTTGGTTGATCATTATCATTTGATTGTTCAGGCAGACATCCTAGTAAACAATTGACAGCATGGAGCACAGTGTTGTCTCCAAGAATGCTGTAGAAATAGATTTACTGTAAGTCTACTTTTAATTTTCTTGTAAAGTTTACGAAAACTTTTATATCTGATTTGCCAACCGAATTTGCTTCTCGAGCCCAAAATTACATTTTGCCACGCCAAATGGGGTCGCGACCCATAGTTTGAGAAGCCCTGCTCTAAACTTTCTTTTATCTGCGGTGATGCTTGATTACCCATATCTTTCACATACATTTTGGCCCTGTCGTGTCAGTAGCACCAGGATCAGCACACACTGATGCATAAATGAAATTCGGTATTACCGTTTTCACAAAACATTAAGTTTCAGTTTTAACGTGCCGGGATAGCTGTGAAATCGATTTTCCTTCAAATAGGCACGTCAAAATTTATTGATTTTGGTTCCACTCACTTGAAAGAGACAGGGTTTAAGTTAAATGCAAATTTTGTTTTTTCTGCAAGTTTAGAAATTTAAATAACTGATCTCTTGAGTTGGCAACATCCCTGAGAAAAGATTTCATGATACATGAGACATTTTGTCATAAAAAATTCGAGAGCAATTGTTAGATGGTTCAGACGATGCTTATCTTGGAAAACAACCAATTAAACGCAGTTTTTACAAAATATGCCACAGTTTTCTTTTCATAAAAGCTTTTTTCCAAAAGATACTGATATCTCTATACCTTCTAGCCTTACATCCTAGTCTGTCTTAGTCCATTTGACAGTTGCTCTTGTGCTGAAATGCTGTTTTGCACTTTGTAAATTGGTGAGGAAACGTTAATCTGTTGGAATAAGCAAATGTGGTTGGTTAAGAAAATTAAAATTGAGTTTGCTTCATTGTTTTTTAGAGGTTTCAGGTCATTTGCAGTTTGTATTTCTTTAACTTTGGATTTAACTAATACTTCGGTGGAACTAGATAACATTGTGCAAAATCGTACAGTGTGTGTTGCATTAAATATGTACTTAATCAATTGCTAAAATTTTATTTCAATTAAGTGCGAAGACATCCAACATTCTGCAAAGTATTTCAACAAATTACAAATATCATTTAATGCGGGCTTTGCATGTAAGCAACAAATCAAGTGGCTTGCGCTACGACTGCGCTGTTGTTACAGGTGCATGTGAAAGAGGAGATATAGAAACGCTAACAAAAAGTAACAAGAAATGTTTGGAGGTTTGTTCAAAGGTACCGATGTAGTCACCTTGCTTTTGCTGCCTCCGAGGCCCACAGCTCCGAAAATGTGACATATTTTTCAAAACCACCGCCAGACGCGAACTAGTTTCAGTGTGGGCGGAAACCAAGCGAGCGTAAGTTTCGGTCAAGATTACAGTGGTTTTCAAGCTTTCATCATCGCGGGCTGTTCTTACCGCACCCAAAACCGCTGCAGACCCATTTACTTTATCAACGTTTCTTCGATTACGGGGGAAATTAGACTTAGTCGTTTCTTAGCGTGAGCAATGTGTGCAGTGTTGTGTTCAGTGCGTCGCATCGCCAGAGCATAAACCAAACCAAACAAAAAAACAAAAAAAACAAACAACCAAAACATACTCTAAGTTTCAAATTGCAAGGCTTCGGCCTAAAAATATAAAGTAGAGCGAGGGCTGGCAGTGGTGTCTAGCCCTAGCCGGGGGTTCAGGAGGTGCAAAAACATTTGATTTCGCGAAAATTTGGGCAAAAATATTTCGACATTCTTTAACAATACTAATTTCAAATTGCATTTCTATGTTATTGAGTATATAAATGAAAAAGTTTATTATGTCATAGAAAACACATCAAGTGTACAGTACATAAAATCGACGAACTGCTTCTAGTAACCTTTTGTTTTGGTATGTGGCAGTTGATGAGTAACTGATTCACTTGGAAATTTGAGCAAAATAAGGCATTCCATTTGCTTGCTTTAATTTTCCCATACAGTTTGTTGCATGCTACGTTTATGTCCTTTGCTAGGTGTGAGGTTTCTTGCTGACAGCAACAGCTAGAATGTCAATGGAACGTCAAACCTCAGACCTGTGACGCACATGCTCAGACTACTGAGCTAGCTTCTAGAGGTATGCGGACTTTGATTTTTTTCAAATCGGATACACTCTTGTTTTCCAAAATTTAAATCCGAGTCCGTTTCGGATCCGGTATCATCACGACACATACAATTCAATTCCTGTTTGACTCCACATAAGTATACTGTAAGTCAAGCAAACAACCAATAACGTTTTTTAAGTAAACACAAAATGCAAATCCAGTCCGGCTCCGGCTGCAGCAAAGAAAACCTCACTCCTGACCCTGTAGGAGGCGAGAGGAGTCTTAATCCAAAAAGTTCAAAATGCAGTCCATGCATAACTCTGCCAGCTTCCGATAATGTTCTTTCACAACCTATAACGCACGTTTTTCATTTGGGTTGTCCAAATTACAAATACCAATTTTTATAATTTCAAGTCTGTGGCAACATGATAGAGGTGAATATAATGTACTAGCAGCTACCGAAAATTTTTTGGGAGAAAGATTGTCGCATAAACGTTTTTCGGGCAATTTGAAACAGCCTGGAGAAATGTGGGCAAAATATCCATTGCACACCTAAAAATTGCTTGGTCCTACACCTTTGAGGGCCGATATATACGAGATGGGTAAAGGGCACTTTACAGGTTGAAAGGAGGCGTCGTTACATTTTTAAAACAATTATTGCAATTTTTAATAATATAGATCCTCATCAATTAGCTTAGCAATGCATTTTTGATATTACTTTCCGATTTCTTCTTATCACAAGAATGTGGAAGTTGTCCTGTGATCTTGAAGTAAAATTTTAATTGAAAATATAAATTATCAAAGTATACTGTCGTCAAATGCGCTTTTGTTGAATTGAAAACTGGCCGGTTGAATCAGGGATGAGGTTCACAGGAGAATGAATATCCCTTTTTGACAAGCAACTGCAAACTACTCCAGGTAATTTTTGCAAAATGTTTGAAGTATCAGCATAAAAACGACAGTTTTACCAGCAGGAATAGAAAAACATCTATACATTGCATTACTCGTTTCTACAGTAGAAGAACATACTTTGAATTAAAATAGAACAGGGAAGACACCAGAAGATAGATGGACAGAGTTGATCCGGCGAAACCCACAAGCATGAAGGGTACTCGTGCTGTGTTCTTGGCGGTGAGGTTAGGAAAAGTCTGATTGTATCCTGACAGATCTTGTGCTATTGCACTTACATCTGTCTCTTCAACTGTTGAATGAAGGTTTGTAACCGGCGTCATGCCTTCTAGCAATGACTTCCAATAAAGCTTTTATGAGAAAAGCAAACGCTTTAACGTTTGAAAACGTCTTGCTTTGCAACTTTCTGTGTATTTTGCGAATTTCTGAACAAAAAAATAATAATGAAACACACTGCATTTGATGACAAAAATCAAGTATATTTTAATTTTTCCCATTTCACTCTTTTCGCGTAACCTCGCACACTGACACTTCATTTTCGAAAATTGTCACGGTAAAAATATGAAACAGTATAACGCTCGTAGGAAAGCACCAAATGAGAAGATGATTTTTTTAGTAGTTCTTCTAGAAAATTGATTGACATTCTTAGGTTTTGAAAAGCTGCAGCGGCGTATACGTTACTGAAAATGTTTTCGCAGTTTAAGTATGGTTCTACTGGCTTCGGGTTGTTCTATAAATGTTACGAGAAGTTTCAAAAATACCTCCCACGTAGCTTCGATTACGTTTCAGCAATGTATTTCATTTATTCGAAAAATTATTCATCAGTTCGTCTTGCAAAGGAAAAACAATGTTTGTCCGTGTGATGTATCAAGCCTGACGTGTACATAAGCAAATGTAATGAATTTATATCGATGCAGGGCTTTTATTTTTCTGATCTATGAAACGTTTAATTAGACGCTTATTTTTTCCAGAAAAAATTATTAGATACTCTTTGAAGAACCAAAACGAAAATGCCGTGATGAAGCTAATTGTATAAACTTAAGACAAACAAAGATATGTTTGTGTTGTGCCTACAATTTGTCTCCGCTCTTGCCCTCCTGACTGCCAAAGCAGCAAAGCACGTTTGTCAGATACTCTTATCAGGGGTAACCAACACTGCGCCCACGGGTCCCAAGTCACCCGCAAGGAGCACGTGGTGCGCCCGTGGGCCTGTTCTAAAATGGCAGTAAAATAATCAGTATCTTCACATGGACGACTATAATTAATTGTGATAGTAACATAACCAAAGGAAAATTGAACAACTTCCTCAGAGGTTTATGAAACTGACAGCCCTTCACATTATTTGGTACCCAATAAGCAGCTCTCAGTTTCGAAGAGGTTGATGTTCCCAACACTAGCACATATTTGTTTGGGACCCTACAGCTTATCTTACAGCAGTCTATCTTCCTGTATGTTATTTACCAACACGCTGTCTTCTTCATTCTTTTCATTCGCTGACTGTGCGAAACGCGATTACTTCTTTCCAATGCATTAGCAGAGATAAAACAACTCAAGCAATGTGAAGGTCGTACGCAAACAGCGTAAGAAAACACCTGATTACGTTATGCGCTCTTGTGCCCTGGCGTCAAGCATCGTTGAACTTGAAGCGATCGTGACACACCGAGTGCTTTTGCGAAATGCCTTTCCAGTAATATGGTGAAATATATTTTAAAATCAATTTAGAGTAGAAGTTCAGCCCACAAGCGGTGTTCATGAGATCCTTTGCTAACAATGTGTCGTCGAAAACTGCCAAGCGAAGTACCATATAATTGCAAGAACGTTTGTTTCAACGAAAATTAGCTTCTAACTCTTTCAAAATTAGCAAAACAGGCATCAACGCATCAGCAGAAGCGTGAACCATCACAAAAGGCAAGTTTCTTCAGGTAGTTCATCAGAATCCAGTTGAAACTCTAAACTTTAATAAACGGCATGATCTACAACAGGATTGCGATCCGAGAGATTCAAGCCGGACCCTTACCATTCCAGAAACTTAAACAAAATTTTTAGATTGATCAAAACATATTACTCAACCTTTATGCGAGTTCTCAAGCAAGTTTCCCCAAACATTGGTTTACGAAGCACTGCTGCCTGTTTTTTTGGTGCAAACCACGTAAAGTTGGAAAAGTCTGTATATAATGATTTTCTCCTAAAATGCATGATTGGATCGATCGAAACAGCTCTTTCAAATCTTCTTTTTTAAGGAGCAGGCTGTTTCACAAGAATGTTTAATGCATCCTTTCGGTGAACTTCCTCCTTTGAATGTTTTCAGTAGATTCTAAAATTGCGTCTGTAGTAGAGGATTTGGTGCGCATATCCCCCCAAAAAAAAGCTCCAAGTCCTCCCAAATTGAAATGCGAAACACTAAAAATTAGTGCAGTTTTTGTTAAATTTTAGAATGTCAAACCTTCCTGCATAAACGTAAAGCCTCCCTGGTGAAGACTTTCTGGCGATGGTTCTGGTCTGCAGACCTCTGAGGTCCAGGAAAGTGAAGCTGAGTGTCTGCCAGTAAGTTTCCCTTACACAACAAATGTGGCCAAAGGCATTTTAGGCTAGCGTAAAGTAACAGTGTTGCTAATATAGTAATTTCGGATCTGAAACGAGAAGTTCTCTATCACACCTGGCGATATTGCGTTTCTTTAAAATAAACTGTATTAATTCTAGGAGTCAGCGAGAAGAAAGGCAAAGTGCTCAGAAGTCATCAAGTAAGGAAATGTTGGGCAACACTGTAGGAATCATTTCGAAGTTTTTCCACTTTATTCACAACCACTGAAATTCCTTTTGAAGAAGCATATGTTGATTCGACAAGATATTTGGGACTTAACGAACGGTGTGTATTTTTAGGGATTATTCCAAATCAATAGAAACCCCTTATTCAGAAAGGAATACATAGAAATGTATAACCCGTGCTTAGATTTTGGTCACAGGAGCTGTAGAAACATTTTGTAAATATTGAATCCCATTACAGAGAAATCAGTATTGCTTTGACAAAAATAATGAACACCTGGAGGTTTGTTAAAGTTTTGGACATTCCAAAGCATTTACGAAACATGCACGAGGCATACTGCAACGATTAACCACAAACACGCACAAGTTTAGCCTTTAATGCGATATTAAGAGATGAAAGCACAACACTGTGATGCACCTTTTTCAAGTTGGCAAAAGTTTTATTGATTATGAATTTGTTCATGGATGCCACTTCCTGTATTTACCTCAGAGCAACACCAAACCCTCGAACTCTCTGAAACGGCGCGCATTGTGGTTTTCTACTCGACAAGCACTTTGGGAATATTATATGCAATATATTCAATTTTTGTGGATAGTGAATTCAAATATTGTTGTCTTTAAGTCTTTGGATTGATTACAAGTGGTTCAGCAACGGCAGATAAACTAGCAGTGGGTGCGTTTCTATTATATTTGCAATACGCAGAATACGAAACAATGTGTCAAAATCTGTATGCAAAAATACCTTCCACATATCCGTGATTCTGTTCTGACAGCGGGAAAAATGCAGTTTGAATCATAAAACATATTTTTCACATAATTGCGAAAAATGCGCATTGTCTCTAAGTAAGCTCAAACGTCATGCTTTTTTCAAATCATTACAGTGTAAAATAGAATCCTGAAGTATGGCGCGTAGCGGCTTTCTATCAGTGAAAGTGCACAGAAAAGATTAAAAACTCTTTTTAACAAACAACCAAACAAACATGCAAGCAACAATCAAGAAAACTTTAGACAAAAATGTTGAGTGATCAGCGGAGTTACCTGAGGGTCGCCTTGTAATTTAATAACAGTTGTGCATGAAAACATGACTATCAAAATGGAAACATTTTGACAAGCTCTGGTTTCACGCATTGTGTTTCTGCATAAATCAATGTAGCCCAAGTTGCTTGACACAGCAATCTCTCTCCTCAAATTTCTTTGGAGTTACAAAAAGGCCATCATTGTTTGAGCACCAAAGCAGGCCTACAGTTATGAGCAGAACTGGTGTTGCGTGACGTCCAGCACAGCGACACTAGTGCCATAAAGCACAGTGACCCCAAGGACAAGTGAAGCGTGTCGACTGCAAAACTTCAGAAATATCAATTACTAGAGCGGGCTGATGACTGCCGTGCGTGTTTGTTTTTTGTGCATAATTTCGTCAAAGAAAAGACGATTGTAGAGTAGATTAACGTCAAACAACCCAAAAACTTTGACAAACATTGAATCTTTAGCTGCATTTGGTAGAATCAAATTTTCGCAAGTGGAAAGTGAAGTCAAAACATAATAGTCAGCAATTGTCATACGGAGATTGGACAGGAAAAATTTTTCTTGCAAGCTGATACTCACCCAGATACTTGGCGAATTAAATGGTAGGGAGGAATTTTTGCTGGAACGCAGGCATTCCAAAATCATTGAAACATATAAAATGCCTTTGAAACATGTAAAATGCCTTTGAAACAAACCACTTGTTTAAGAGATTTTTAATGTCATCAATAGGGCAACCAAAAGTCAAAATTTATCTGCTTTTTTAAAAGTTCATGAAACGTCTGCAAACCAAACTTCACGTTGATGTCATGAGCCACTCCAAAGTAATAAGGTCAGAAAAGGCAAAACTTATCATCAGGTCAAAATTTATCGTTAGGTCAAATTTTTCTTGTAGCACAGTTTGTTCTAGTCATCGATATTTTAGTTAAGGTTTCGACAACAGATTTTGATATGTTTTTGCAAGTTTCGTTGCAATTCTGAAATAGTAATGAGTTTGTTGCGACTATTGGCGTAATAGTGTTGTTTAGCCCGCTACTGGACGATTGAATATTAAGTAGACTAGGCATGGCAGTGCAAGAGATGTGGTGTTACAGTACTTGTTTTGGATAATGCTCAATTCATTATGCATATACCTATAGTGTTTTTTGGGGTGGTTAAACCTGCTCATCTCAGACTGATGAGCTTGCTCATCTTGAGAAAAGTGTAAGCGTCTCCTACAGCCTCTCCTTTTCAGGTGTAGTGATCGCCGTGGGGCCTCTTCTGCTACTCCAGCAAGCAGGTCACTTGCACATGGCTTCTCCTACGCAAAATGTGCCAGTAGCAACGCCTGTTCCTGAACAAAAGTTGCTGTGCCACGTGGCGCGTCCGAGTACTCAGCGGTATATCTGAGCAACTACTTGGAGCTAGAATAACCCTCCGCCTTGGTCAGGGGCGTGCTTATGAGAAGGACAGTCTACTTCAAACATTCGCTTGCCTCTTGGCGAATCAGGCGTATGAGGATCAAAAATCCCACCGGCTGTGAAGGCAAGGTGGCGACGTGTTGGAACCACCGAATGCAGGCTCCCAAACATGGCAGTTACTGGAAGGTTCCTGCAACCTCTCTGCAGCTCAGTTGTCTTGGGCCCACCCATTCCACTGACCATGCACGCAGGGGGGCAAGGTGGTGGATCAAAGGCTGCGAATCTTTCCTCCACTTTAATCATCAATTGCGCAAGTTCTGCTCAGCGCAATTTTTCCCCTTTNATCGCGAAAGACCTGCGGCGAGGATCCAGCAGNTGTCGGGGGCAGGTCTTGGATGAGAATGGGAGCCTCTCGTCTGTTACTCCCACGTAGGCGGCTGAGGTCAGATGGTCGTTGGAGTATGGGACAGGAACAGTAAGCTCTCTCGACAGCTTCCTGGGTGACCAAGCAGCCTTATTTAGGATCCACACTGCTCACCTCAACAAGAGTAGGAATCTAGAAAAGGTGGCCCAAAAATTATCTGTTCCTTGGTTCACCCGGACGGTAGACTGCAACCGTCAGAACATCCCTTCCTGCAGTCAGCAACACAAGCAATTAACAAAATCTCGACACATCATAGCTGCTACTTGGAATGTACGAACCCTGATGTAGCAGACAACTCTAGCCGTCATTGCCGACGAACTGCTCTCATAGCTTCAGAACTGTCGCTTTACAACATTGATATTGCAGCATTGAGCGAGACCAGGCTCGCAGGTGAAGGCTCACTGAGTGAGATGGCCACAGGCTATACTTTTTTCTGGAAGGGGCTTCCAGCAAATTTCCTGCATATTTACGGTGTCGGGTTTGCCATTCGCACCAAACTGCTTCAGATCCTACCTGAATCTCCGGTAGCGATCTCAGCACGTCTGATGACTGTGAGAATTCCCCTCGCAAAACATAGATATGCCACTTTCATCAGCACGTATGCTTCAACACTACCATCCGACGATGAGACTAAAGATAACTTCTATGCGACGCTGCGGCCCACGATAATTCAGGTACCTCGTAGTGACAAGCTCATTGTACAGTACTTAGAGATTTCAATGCAAGAATTGGCTCTGATTTTACGATCTGGGTAAATGTCCTGGGCAAGCAGGGCGTAGGTAGCATCAGCAGCAATGGTCACAGGCTTCTTCGTCTCTGCTCAGAGTTTGGTTTCCTGGTGACCAACACATTATTTCAATTGAAGCACAAACATAAAACAACATGGATGCACCCCCGGTCCAAGCACTAGCATCTGCTAGACTGCGCTCTTGTCAAAGCGGTCGACCTCCAAGACGTTCGGATCACCAGAGGGATGCGTGGCGCTGAGTGTTGGACTGATCACCGTCTCGTCCGCACTTCGCTCCGCATACGCATTCGTCCTCCAGCCCGTAAAGAGAAACCTCAGCGTCGGCTTAACGTCAGCGGCTTAACGCGAAAAGCAGACTTGTTCAGCCTACGTGCAGCCATATCGTCTAATCTTGCACAGGTCTCAGATTGTTCACCGCTGCCGTTTCAAAGCATCTCGGATGTTACAAAATAGTGGGACACACTGAGCAAGGCTGTCATGGATGCTGCCGTAGATATACTTGGTTACAGCACCAGAAAACATCAAGACTGGTTTGACAACAACAATGCTGGAATACAAAAACCGCTCAACGAGCGGAACGGTGCATTTGCCGCCTAACTCCAAAACCCTAACTCAGTTGATCTCCAGTGCAGATGGGCCTTACATCGTTCACAACTGCAAAAACGACTGCGCGAAATGGAGAAGACGTGGTGGTTCTCCAAGGCTACAGAAATCCCCAACTATGCGGATGCAAATATGGCGCATCAGTTTTATGAGGCAATAAAGGCTGTTTACGGTCCGAAATCCTATTCCACGCACCCTGCGCGCACAAAGGATGGGATCACTCCAATCAAAGATAAGGACATCCTTTCTCGCTGGGAGAAGCACCTCCAAGAACCGCTAAATCAGGCCAATCCTGTGGATCAATCCATAGTTGATCAGCTGCCGCAACTTCCCACCATATTAGAACTTGATACTCTTCCTGCCCTAGAAGAAATATCAGCTGCACCAAATTACTTAAAAAACAATAAGGCACCTGGCCCTAATGGCATACCTGCTGACATCGTCAAATATGGGGGCAATCTGCTGCTACAGAAACTCCACTCCATTAGTATTGCGTGGACATCGAATATTCTTCCCACACAATGGCAAGATGCTAATATAATAATGACCTACAAGAAAAAAGATGACAGGGTTATCTGTGGCAACAGAGGCGTGCGTTTGGTAATGGCCACCAGTTCAAACGTTTTCCTAACACATTCTTCCTGAACGTTACAACTAACACTAAGACAGCGACTCTTGAACGCATTTGACTATGACCAAATGAACGCAGGCTCTTGCAGTGAAACCTTGCTCGCAGTATGTGTGCAGCCGCCATGCCAGGTATTGGTTTGCTCTTCTCTCTCAAATCTGCTCATGAGGTGTTTGGACTGCTCTGTAGCGACCAATTTTGTGACTGAGTCAAGTTTGGCAAATGCATCTTGTCATTCAGTGAGTGCGTAAATGCAGTAGTTAATAAACTGCTGCGATATTTTCTCGCTTGTGTACAAGCATAAGGAAGAAGAATAGAAACACCAAGCCCACATGTAAAATCACCAACAGCACACAAACGTCTTTAGATCCGGTAGCTTCATCCTCTACATTTCGCGAGATCGAGGAAGAACGTGAGATTTAAATATTTATATTTAGAATGACAGTGACATAACTTGTTTTTCGAACCGTCTACCCGTTATGAACCTTTCACCGTCATTTGTTTCCGTATCATGGTTTCTTCGGGAGGATTACGTGGTCAGTAGTCTTCGGACGTCTCGATATACCGCACGGATTTCGGCAAACTGTGCCTTCATCGTGCTTTCATGTGAAGCCAACGAACTGAACTATTTAGGCACGATGAAGCCATATTGGAGAAAAAATCATGGCACCTAGTCCTTGTCCGGCCTCTGTGGGGTGGAGAGAACAGAACTTGCCCTGCCAATTTTTATTGAAACTTGCCCGGTAGAGTTTGTAAAAAGTGGTTTATTATTTTTGTCTCATCGTCATATGTTACGTCGGCTTTTCTACTCCCACTGGGGTTAACTTATCTAAATAGCACAGCCAGTACGTGTTAATCGTGGGCGGAAGATAACACTGCCAAATGAGTTATAAACATTGATCTAGTTTTTAGCCAGCCAATGGTATCTCTCATTACATTTGAACATGAAGAACTTATATTTCACTTCAAACACTGCAACAAAATGTAACAGATACACTATACCACTACACAATATATTGCACGTAAATATAAACGATAAAATACCCACGTTTACAAACATAGACAAACTTCTGTCAGACAAATTGCCTTGCTCCAACCACACATTTCTCTGAATTCTGTTCTCAGCGGTTTATGACCGAACAGCTTCTCTGCTCAACAGTTCAACGAAAATTAAATGCCGCAAGTTATCAAATAGTTCAAAGCAATTTGCTTCCTTTTACCGTTGGAGCGATAAGTTGTTTTTGTGACGTTATAGTTCGCTCACGTAGGCAGGAAATTTTCAATTTGAAAACAAATTCGTCGAGAAAGCAATAAGGTTTCGAAAAGCCATACATTTTTGTATGGGGTCACCATTTTTGCAGCGGTGTTCTGTATTTCACGAAATGTACGTGACTAGGGCCCGGGGCATGTCGGGTCGGGCAACTTTGCCAGTTTGTCCCAAACGTGTGTTCAGTGTGAATTGAACAACCCTGGAACACTATCGCGGGTCTGCCAGACCCGGGTCAAATGAGGTCATTCACTTTAAACTACGGAAGCGGAAGTCGGCGCGCTTTGAACTCTTCAGTAGCTTCATGTTTTTGTGTGACTAGTAATAGGTGCGATTGCGGTCATCCACGCT
>JGI24159J19872_10004783_pt1 | contig 17359 bp, 9 predicted proteins | sample Ectturendosymbi4_FD_19872 | JGI IMG/M metagenome (IMG submission 19872) | reverse complement strand
GGCATAAAACTTGCTCAGCAGATATTCCTAACAAAGTCGTTCATTTTAATATTCACACTAAATTTTTCTCTGACTGATCCTCAAAAGCTGACTTTTAAAACCCTGCGTTAATTTATGACAGTTGATTCCCAACGGGGTCGAGGCGGTCCACCTATCCACAGAGAGTTCCGTAAATCTTTGATAAGACGTTTACTGACCTATGTGCAAGTTTCGACAAGTTGTTCATGAGGTGTGAGCATAGCAAAGTGGCCCATCGAATACTTTTATAAAAGATGGTCCATGGGCCAAAAAAGATTAAAAACCACTGATTTATGACTAACTTGTCATAAGCGAAACACGCACCACTTCAATTAAACCAAAAGAAACAATCAGACAAATAGACAATGAGCAATACGATTCTCACACAAATCCCTGCACCATCTACGTCAGAATTTCATATCAACATCAACTCAGTGCAACTTAATCCTATCATGTCGACTGTCAAATTCATCAACGAAGCCATCTAAATCTATTTTTCACCTCGTACCCTTTCAATAAAAAGTAGATCAGTGTTACACAATCTTTCACTGGTCATGGAATTTCTGAGAAATGTTTTCACTAATTTTATTTTTGAAAAATTTCTCTCGCATGAAGTGCTGGTGACCAGAAGAGTTACAGCTATTGGTAACAACTTGTATAAACAAGCAAACGCACCTTTGCAAGGAGCTATAAATGAAATAAGTTGTTTGAGCGATGTAGGCAGCTGCGACTCTTTCCGAAATAATTTCTTTACCAGAAGTGTTTCATGTTTTAAATCATTTTCACTAATTGAATGGGCATTTGCGAATTTTTTCAAGTGTTCTTCTGATAGAAATGTTTGACCTCCGGGTCAGAGAGCTGAAACGCCGGAAGGAATTGTTCCTGAACCATTACAAAATGTCATTACAAAGTTCTCTGAGGTTGCAGGACATGTGTAGGTAGACTTTAAACTGAAGTCACGACCAGTTGCGTTAAGATGCTTCGAAGTCATACGAGACACAAGGCAGCGGAAAACACGCCTATAGTCAGGACAACATCGGATAAATTAACTTACACCAATTCTTAATGCTGTCGCAAACATTTTCCTACTGGGACAAGCAACAATCTGCTGATAGTAATATAAGCAGGTTCTGCCTCACACTGAAATGCACGATAGATCAATCTTCCCATTTATAACGATTGTGTTTTAGCTTCGAACTAAACCTTTCACCACCAAAACCTCGGTCTGACTAAATTTCACGCAGGATCTGAGCAACCCTTGATGTATGTCGTCATAAACAACTCCCATTACCCGGCCGTCAAAACCAACAACCCAGCTTATCATGTATTTTGGAAATATTGAATGCAGGCAAGAGGGCTTCTAAATTATTGTTTAAAATTTTGCTGGATGAAAGTTATCTACTGTATATGTCAATCAAGCGAACTTGAACGTGAAACTAAGCACAAAAGTGGGGGGCAAGCAGGGGGCCAGCCAAAACTCTGAGGGGGCCATGGCCCACCCATGCCCCCCTTCAGAACCCCCGCTGATTCTTCGCTGCTCCACATTTTTTCATGGTGATAAATCCCTAATCCTTCACAAATTATTGAATGTAAAATATTTTATATCACGATGCCAACCAAGCACAATTACACAGTAACCAGTAAAATGTCGAAGATTTTCTGTTCTGGAGTAATTCTTATAAGCATCGCTTGCACAACAATACTTTCGATAAGCCAAAATCGTTTATCACTTGAAATAGTGTACCCTATTCAAATTTTCGTTTAAACGTCAGATTGAGAGTTGCAGGCAAAGCTAAAAAAAATTGAGTGACCTGATTACGACAGAACAATCAGATATTTCTGGCAGATACATAGCTCATGCCTTCGACTATGTGTTTACGCAAATGTTGACAAACTACTGAGTAAAGTTTATTTTTCAAAATCATAACAACTGCCGGAAGTAAGTCATTCCTACTGTCACGTACCTTCCTTCTCAGAAAATTTGTCTGACGCTGCATCAAAACATAAAAGCCTACCTTTGGTTTTCCTGCAGAAAAAGATATCCAATGAATATATTCTACCAGTGGCAATAACATTACTAAATTAGCTTTCAATGATTTCTACGAAGCCAAAGGCCATTGCAGTAGTTGGGCTTGACTGAATTTCCGCTCTATAATCTGAAACCGTACCTTGTACACAGCTGCGGTCAATCACAAAGGCTTGGATTTACCGACCTAAACCAACACGAAACACACCCGTGAAAGGTTGCAATTTCGGCATTGAGTGGAGTGTAAAGGCTAAGGCAAAATGCAAGTTTCAAGCTGCCAAAATGGCCTGACGTGGTTTTGTATAAAAAAGCGCGAATGTTCCGCCAGAGTGACGATGAAAAGAAACACCGCTGGCACGGAAACAATAAAGCATCAGATTGCCAGAAGCAAAGGCTAAAGTTCGTGGCAAACCCTTGGTACCGTGCAGCAGTCAAATACCAGTAGTCAGAAATATAACTGCGGTTGCTGCTGGCGTTGAACCATTGCAGTCACATCAACATTTTTGGAGGGAATGATGAAAGAGGTTAAAAATGCAATCTATCTTGGTTGGGCCAAGGAACTGCTTTCGGCAAAGTTTAGTGCGAAACGGTTAATATTTTCTGCGTTTTGCCCGAATTGTTCATTCATAAAGCATGCAATTCTTATCCAAGAGCCACCGATATTTTATCCGTGCAGGTCATAAGCCATTTGTCTATGGATTTGTGATTAGTGTTTGGAGCGTAACCTGCAAACAATATATTGTTTGTAAAAGCTTGCGCACCAAGAAAAAACACTGGTACTCGATCAGCAAGCTTAATAAATAAAATCAGACAAAAATGTCTTTCTTGCAAAAAGCCCTGAGTTTTGCGCATGATACTTGCTCGAAATCGCTTATTCGCAAAAACGTCATATACAAGCTACATACAGTTTGGGGTTTAGAACCATCTTGACTTTAAAACCAGCACTAATGCTGCTATAATTTAAATTTTCATCTGTTGGTTCCATTCTTGATTTAATCAAATGTGTTTTTGCACTTCATTTCGTCTTTTACACAGGTTTTGGAAAAGATAGCCAATGTTTTATCAAGTGAACAACAAATCGACCGTTGTACTTGATATGCTTTCGACGAAACACAGCCTTTTTGACATGCCTGGAACAAAAGAAATCCACAAAACATACGAGTTTCGGTTAAAAAACACTTACTTTTCTCTGCAACGCCTCACTACAAAATCTACGCAGCGACCGATTTGCATATTTCGTCTCGTTAGGAAGCGACTGGGAATGTTGAAGTGGTTATCGACGGGATTTAGCTTATCTTCCTTTTAGATGAGCTAAATCCCCGTCGTTGAGGGTCAATTGCTTTGTAAATTAGCGTCACGTCAAGACGAGGGACGTCAGATTTGATAAGAAGAAAGGCTTACTTTAAAAGTAGCGCAATACCAACGTCAGCGATGGTGAAGTGCAAATATGAGTGGGTATTAATGGTGAGTTGCGCATTCCTGAAAACGTTAGTATTAAGTTTTTTGCTATAGACTTATTAATTTCAGCTCGAAGGGTGGTAGATTTTTACTGAACGTGAAAATCTTATGTTGACATTGGGATCTTCTAACCTCGTCACTCGCGTTCGTTGTATTCAAGCACTACGTGTTCTTGAAGGTGAGCGTAATCAACTGAAACATGTTTTTACTGCAAATCTGAGAATGATTAAAGCAAACAATATGAGTGTACGTGGAGAAATCTGGTCGCAAACTAAATGCATGGGTTTTGGTGATTTTTCTGTGACTTGGTTGTGCTTTGCTGAGAACTGAACATTTTGACATCTAAAGAACTCTTTTGGCTGTGAATATGGGTTTCGCATTGTTGTAATCAAGGTTTAGATGGTTTCCAATTGCATATGACAAATTCGTTGCAATTTCATCAGCCCTAAATTAAATCCGCCCACAGTAAAAACATGTTATCAGGTTATTCTATTTGAATAAGAGCTGGAGACACTTAGTAGGTGTAATAGACACTCTGTTAAGATCTTACTGTCTGATTCTTGGCCTGGAAAAGATTCCCTTGGATAGATACCGTAGTTATGAGATCCATCTGTGTTTTTCGTAACTAAAACGAAGGTTTTCATCCAAACAATACAGTTTGATATTAAGCTCATAAATGTAGCACAAAGCACATGACAGAACTGGATGCATTTCGTAAGAAGTTGATTACTAATTAGTAATGATGATTATAATCATCAACGCCTGCCACGATGTTTGGCGATGTGAAGTGACGCGGAATCGCCAACACAAAACACTTCCAGCGCTTTTGTAAACGGCTGGGCTGCTCTGCACCGCTAATGTGACGTGCTCATTCGTTGTCACCCCGCAACTGACGCTAAACAACAGGGTGTTTCTCATACAGTCGCCGACAGATCCACGAGAAGGGACAATTTACCCCGAAAAAGAGTAACAGCTGTGCCTCCACAAATGCAGGACCTTTGCAGTAAAAGCACCTATTTTGTTGGATTTTCACCACATATCACACGCGAGTGAGGAAAGGGCCTGTGAAACAAAACAAAATTAGATAAGACGGGGAAATATGACGCGAACTGACGTATTTGGTAATCCTTCGGCGCGGAAAAAATGTAGACTTTTTTCATTCTTTTAAGACGGCTGTTTTAATTTTTCACGTCTTTTAAGGAAAATATTGGAAGTTGAAATTTTGCAAAACACTCTCCCTCGTAAGCGACTGTCCCCAAACGCCTAGTCTGAAAACACAAAGGTGTGCAAGCCATAACCCGCAAAAACAAAGACGATATTTTTAAGNTGTCTTGAAAATAGCCATCGCACACCGAAAATGGCCCAGGAGACCCAAAAAATCCACCCTTGTGNATTTTCTCAAAATGGCCCTCTTAAGCGCAAAAAACTAATCTGTTGAAAGTAAACCGTAGCTCAATAACCTTGCAACAGAGAAAAAATAAGAAAAACTTTGCAACAGGGGTAAATACATAGTAACTCTTCACAAACAATTTTTTAATCGTTCGTTCCAAACTAGCGTGTGCGGACACGCTATATTCCACTGGGACTCGCCAACAAGGAACCTGCTTGGGGTCAGTGCCAGTGACCAGCAAACGCAGTAAGGCTGCTCAACACTCTAGTTTGGAACGAACGATTAAAAACAGAGAAACACGACAACAATCTGACTTCCGCAGCGAAACACGACAACACTGACTTCCGCGGTTTTTCAGCTGCCTGCTACTTTGTTGCACACCGCTAAGCTTCCAACTCGAAATTTCCTTCCCGCAGGCTATCTATCAATATTAAGATTAGGAATCAAGTGAGTCAGACTGCTGCTTGCTCGCACTGCTAACAAACCAGCAAAAACTACCAACTTTCGCAACAACAGCTGTTGTCCGATGAATGTTTCTGTTGAATTGCATGTGATCTGAGGATTCTGAGCGTGAGAAAACANAAATTTGTAACACTTGATGATATTCTTGCAACGTTCCTTTCATGCTATGAATAAAAACAAGCTAAAAAGCATTGTGGGCGTGGAAAAGNCATAGCTCTATCGTACATTAAGGTGCCGGCACGCAAATAGTAATGCTTAGTAAGCAAGGATTTAACGTAGAATCCGCCTAAACGGTTTCGAAGCACAGTGTTACACATGTAAACAGCGTGTACATTCCGTTTGACCAAGGCTAAACAAAAATACACAATGAATAACACTTACTGAAAGTTTTTGCAAAATGCGGATTATGGCTTGTTAACCAGAAGCATGAAAAACTAGTTTTTATCATAGTGAAACCTTACTCTTGCAAACTCGTGCAAGAAGCAAAAACAAAATAGCGAAGCAATAGTTTAAATGTATTTTTACTTTTGAAGTAACCAGGGTGATGTAATTTATATCATCGGCTTCGCTGTGCCGGTATTTATGTTTTGGTTTCATTTGCAACATATATAAAAACATTCTACAAAGAAACAACAAATGTTGAAAATGGACATTCAACTTTCACCTGCGTGTGTTTCACACGCTTGTGGTAAGTTGCGCTAAGGTTGTCCTTGAATGCAAAAACAAACTGAACGCTATGGCCACTTATGTGCTTTAAGTGTAAAATAATAGCAAAATTAGAATGCCGACTAAGCAGTTACAGAAGACTGAATATGCAGTTTAAGGATATATAGTACAATCCAAACGAATTAGAAGAGTAAACCTACGATTTGCTCTTTTTACACAAGGGCTAAACACCTTTTCGTCGATTTAGAAAGACGGCTTTGTTCTCACTGCAGAAACATGATACTTAAAGTTCTGAGGTCGCAAGTTCGTTTCCAAATCGAAAATATTCTACATTTACTGTGTCTGAAATATTTTTTAAGCAACGTACAAAGACAGCTTTTGTCATGGTTCGTTTTACGCACGCTGAGCAACTTCAAAAATATAGAAAACTGCTGTTTTCCAGAAAACACAGAAAAACATAAGATCAACCATAGCAGTGTTGCCAAACATTAATTTTCTGCTGACACATAATAATAAACATTTTCTAATTCAACGTAAGGAAAAACTGGTGCGTCTGAAGCCAGTGACTGAAACGTAACAAAAGCGATAAGCACGATTTCAGTAATGTTTCCCACAGTCATAGTATCCCAGCAAATCTATTTTCAACTTGTTATCTTCACCTTCGTTTGCAGACTTTCATTGCTAGCGTTGTTTCATTTGAGATCGGAAGTATATTGAGAACAATGCGAAAGGTTCCATAATAAAACATGGATAATTAGGCCTTTTTCAGTTTTGATAAGTTAGTATAAATATTTTGTCCACTTAATAAAGTGTGCAATCACATTTTGAAAGAGCCGCACAATAAATAGAATAAAGTCGGTAAAATAAACAGTTGATGATAGTTTTTTAACACAGAAGAACTCTACACAAAATGTTACACGAAATACTTCAATTCTATCGTTGCTCTTTTTCTATCAACTGGGCAGGACATATACTTTGAAGGAAAATAAGACACTTGACAAGCGTTTGCATTTTACGTCCAAAGTGAAGGTTACTCATAAAGCTTTATGTTAGACTTCACTTCCCATCGACAGCAACAAACACAAAAACTGAACAGCGTAAATCAAGTGCGACAACTAAAATAAATAACGCAGGTTTATGCAGAGTGTTTCCCAATTGACTCCAACTACTTTTACTTTAATTCAAAATTTTCCATTTCTGAAATATATTTCGATTTCTTCTAAAGTTTTTCCTTTCGTTTCTGGCATTACCATCACTGTGAAAATGATAGAAAGAGCACAGTTTCCAGCAAAAATCCAAAATGTTCCTTGTGGTGTAAATACAACCTGTTGAAAATTCCATCAGCATTTGATTATGTAAACTTGATGAAATGGAAAACAAGGATTATGATTTTGACGTGTTTTAATCACTGAATACGCAAACAAATAAAAAAGTTAGTAAAATATTGAAAGCAATNAACGAATCAAATATAGGTTTTGTGTTCAGGTTTCAACGTTTTTTTGCAAAACGGAGACACATNTTCNGGATAACTTTATTGATGACCAGATTTTTTCAGAGACATCGAAAAATTACTTCAGAAATCTCATAAAGGCCTTAATTTTGCAGTTGGTTTCATTTTTACTTTCGCTTTGCAAATTATACATTTCGGATTTAGCCTATTGAAATCAATAACTTACTGTAGAAAGGAAAACATTAACTGAAACCACAAGGTTGGTAAGAGTGGCCTACAATTTGACATGGCATTTGTGGTTTGCTAAAAACGCTTGCTTTTCAGCAACAACTAATTTCGATTCGGGCAGTATTTGTGAATGAGGTAGTGGAGTTGGCTATACTTACCAACAATTGAAACTTACCAACATGTTGCTGAACTCCAGCGTAAGAATGAAAACAAGTAAGTAGTTGAAAGCTGTAGACAGACCAGCAGCTCTTTCCTTTGCTCGAGCTGGAATGATTTCTCCTACTAACAACCACGCTATAGGGCCTATTCCAATGGAATAGCCTGAGATGAAAACCACCATGCTGACCATTGCCATCCACGTCAAATTCCCACCTGTAAAATTATCGTCACGTTTGATTTATCAACCAGCCAAATTCCACAATGTTCGACCAAGCTTCTTCAAACTTGGGCTATCTCGGCTTTGTGAACGTGGTCTTTGAAAAACCGAATATGATCCACACCAACGTCTTTCTAGAATTAACAATTTTATGAAGTTGGTGATGTGATTAAATTTGAGCTACATCAGCAGCTTTCAACAAATATTTAGTATAGTCCACTGAAGGTAGCTAAAGTATCTGACATTAGTTTGATAACGTCTTGTAAAAATTTTAAGTGGTGATGAAAAAGTGTTAAGAATTAAAAACAGATCTATTTTATGATTTGCAAACACTCCAACCGTCGCACTAGGCATTTCTACATCGCAGCTTCAGAAATGCCTGCATCACGTGAACCAGGTTTCATTCACCTGTGCGGACTTCAGGGTACGATATGAAAACATTTGCAGCTCCTTAGTTGACATCAAAACAATACTAACGATATGCTGCTGTGGCCTAAAACACTGCGTTACATGCAAAAAAGGTATATCTCATTCGATTCTAGACAAATTAAGCCATTCGCAAACGATCTAATTAATCAATAGCACCTACTGTTACATCCACAGAAGCAGTTCACATTTAACCTCAATCTAATTTTAAACCAACATTTTTAGCTTGAGAAAGAGTAGCGTTAGTAGTGTGCTTCGTCGCCGCAACCGTTCGTGCCACCTTTTTTATTTCAACATACTTCCACTGCTGTTCGCAGGACTTGCGGTGGTGCTTGTTACGTTTTCCATGGTTCCCATCGCAGCAGTCACGTTGGCTGTTGCTTGATGATAAGATGCTTTGGAAATGAGTTGAAAATACAAACCGAATGATACGAGACTCAGGGTCATCACAACCGCCCCAATAATCAGCAATATTTTTCTTCCTGGCACGATATAAGGTATGAAATGTAATACAAAATTCTTCACATAAACAACTACATCAAGCAAAACGCAATTCACTGCCAACTGTTTGAAGCCGCAAGTTTGTTTGCGATGCCCGCAACCCATTTTTTATCGAATAGATATTTATTTAACTACAAAAAGTAAGTCGTTTTATTGAAGGGGTAGCTTACTGTTACTACCACATTAATATTTGTACTGAAGATAAATTCATTGCAACATAAACGTTATTTAACCAAACCTGTCTTGTCGATGAGCAAACACGAAACAATTGTGAAGAACACTTGGGCTGAAGCAACCGAGAGAAGGGCAACTGTAAGTTGTGACGGACTAGTGAAGCCTGCGTTCTAAAAGTAAGGTAAATTGTAAACTTCAACACTGACTATTGATAGTTGACTATTGAAAATACAAATTGAATTTTGACAATTTTGTGGTGGACATTTCCACATGAAAGTATTTGTACTTGACTTATATTGTAAAATTTGCTGCTGATTTCTACTTGACATTTAATCACTCAAGAAGCGAATGTAATAAATATTTATCAAAAATGTTATTGCATACACTTATAACTCGTTATTTTGAAGAAACTCCTGTTGTTTATTCCCTCCCCATGTACTGTATATAGAATTTGCCTTGTTTAAAAAATTACGAATTCGTTTTCTCCTCGAGTTTCAAGGTTACAATCTTTTTATTTTCAAATTTTTACGAGTTTTTAATTGTGATATGAATATGTATACAGAAGTTAAGGTATGATTTTCTTCGACATGACTTTTGTTATCGCAAACCTAAACATTTCAATTGCACATTCAGAAAAAGACATCTTGCCAAATATCATTTCTCTGCACAGATGACTGCCTGTTACAACCTGCTAAAGTGACTTGAAGAGGGAATACGCTGCAGTAAGACTTAACTAGCAGAAAAATACTACCAGGAGCAACAACCATTTGTTAGTAATTGAAAGGTCCAAGCCAGACTTTAAAAATCGATTGTCTTCCCTATCTTCAAAACGGATCGGTTAAAGTTAGCGCGTTAAGTAGCTGCAGATAACATCCCCCCTGAAGATATGAAAGTGAAACAACGAATTTTCTATGTGTTTTCAAACACGGGCAGTTCTAAATGCCATTTTAAAACATGAGCAGCTCTAAACAATATTTTAAATATGGGCAGCTCTAATGTGGTCCGAATCTTCTAACAAATATCGTTGATAGCGTTGTGAGGTTTCTAGAAATGTAAATTTAAATGAAAAGGCTTCACTCACCATGAAAATAGACTTGGCATAAAACATGCAGCAGTTAATTCCGCTGCCTTGCTGGAAATACATCGCTGCAAGTGACAGAAGAACTGGTGTTCTTAGGGAAGAATCTTTTAAAATTTCCAGCCAAGAAGCTTGGAACTCGCCGCTTTTTAAACTCTTTTCCAGCTCAATGAATTCATCCTCAATATTCGACTGCATTTGAGGAAAAAAATTGATGTTTTATCACATGGGTTTACTTCAGATTAATTTACTCAAGTTTTCATGTGCAACTCCTCAAATTAGGTTTGGTTCGTAAGATGATCTACTTTATTCAGAAGAGTTATACGAACACCTAAGAACTTGGTTCAAGAAACGCACATGTTGTTTTTGAGTTTCATGGTTTCTTCGTTATATATTTCCCTATTGTACCTAATATTGCTCTTAATTTTAAAAATGTTACACACTTGAAAAATGTTTCAGTTCCAATCAAATTACTCAATGAAATTAGCAATAAACTTGAGCTTGTTTTGCTTTTCAGTATTTTGCTTTGTTTCAGAAGTCTTAGAAAAAGAACTCAGGTGAAAGATATTTGTTATTCTAATGTCGGAACTTTGATATTTATAACCCAGAAAGGAACTATAAATGATACTTAAAAATATTTTGCGAGTCTTTGTCACATAACGTGTTTGAGTTAAAACGCTTGAAAAAAGCTTTATGTCGTACTAAGACTATGCTGAAAGGTACATTATACAGTATTTATAATCTTACATTTGAAGAACGCAGTTTTGTCAAAGATGCTTTTGCTGCTTCATGTTTGTTTTTCATCACAAGGAAGGTGGGCGTTTCAGGAATGAAGAATGATAGAATGGTNAGCAGGGCCGCTGGTGCCATAGCAGCTAAAGCCAAAAGTCTCCACGATAAAACTGAACCTGAAGTAATCATTGAGGTGNGNTTTGACAAGTGAAATAGATCCGTTTAGCTTTTAATTTCCGGTATTTTCAAGCATTGAAGTCAAATCCATGTAATTTCACAACNAACTACAAACTAAAATTGTTCGTGCAATGAATTCTAGTGCGTGAAATGTAGAAAAGCTTACGACTCGAAAATAAAATAGACTATATCCAGAAACCACGTACGCTGCAATTTTCAGTCATTCACTGGTTAAGAGGCAGATAAATCGTAGAAAACTGGGATTAAACAAGAAATTTGTATACAATTAAACAAAATGCCGTTGTGTTGCACTCATGAAACAACATCTTTTATACATGCTTACGCAAAATAGAAATAAAACTCAGGTTTTGTTTCCGTAACTCTTGCTTGCAACAAAAAAAATATTATAAACAAATATTATTCGTTTTGCTATAATTAGTTTTGTTTTCAAAAACATCAGTTGTTTTCGAAACAGAGTAAAACTTGGAGGGCTTGCAAAGTCGTGTAAGAAACAGGAGCGCAACAAACATCTCTACTGACGATGAAAACAGTTTTTTTTTCGGAAATCCAATATGATTCCTCTCACTAAATCATTGCTTGTTAAGTGAATTTCGTGTTGTTAAGTTTTCCGCAGATATTCCGAGTTTGATTTGTTGATAACTTTCTCAAGAGCGTCAAAGTATCCTTTGAAAAATTGGGCAAGACCCGCTTTGAAAAAATTTACAAAAACATATTATTGCATTTAAGCTGTTGTTTGTCATTTTTTACAAAAGCGAGGGTCTGACAAAATTCTCCTCACCATTATAGGAGCATTTAATAGTTGCTTCATCACATGTTACTTCGATACCAACTGAACAAATTTGCAAATCTCTTTCTTTGAAACATTGATTTTCACGTAGTTTTTCTTGTACACGTGCACTCCCAAAATTTTCTTGCAATAATCCAGTAGCGAACAAGACACTACTTGCGGTTGCAGATAATTCGAACACATAGTAAGAGCAAAATAGTCCCCTGTCTAACGCACCTACACCATAGATGAAAAGGATTCCTGAAACGATGCACAGCTGATTTGCAGAACCAAGCATTCCTCGAAACTTGGCAGTTGACGTTTCTCCGATGTACGTCTGAAAAAATTGATCCAAACTATTGGTACGTTTCTAAGAAGATAAAATAAAGAATCCTACTAATTGGCTCCGTAACAACAAACCACATAAAGCGGATGTGCTTTGTTGCTTCTGGAAAAATGGCATTTTTCTTATGTGATTTGATTGACTGTTACTATGGAAACAGTGACGACATATATATTCTGTAAATACCATAATCTCCTGTATATCATTCTTCACAAAACTTGCCTCATTTTTCAACTTTCTTTTCGTATCTCTAAGGAAGCCAACTGCTGGGACTCGTGATTTACCCCCAAACTGCCATGTAAAAATTTAAATTGTTCAGAAAGGCTGATAACCAAAAGCTTTTATGCGAGAAAGAAACCCTACATCCACAGTCTGCAGTTTCACACGAAAGGTGAAAAATTTTTACCCACCACTGGGCGTGGCAGGTTTCCGCACAAAAACGTGAATTTCAACATTGCTTAAAGATTATGTCCCACCAGCCAGTGGATATTGATTCAAAACAGCATGAAACTTATCCACTGATTGTCATAAAACTTTTGCATTTTTAACGAACACACAAATATATGTGTTAATAATTCCAAATAAACATAGCATATGTTTGAAATTTACACGAATGCTTAATTTCAATGTTAAAAGTTTATTGGAAGTAATGCCATCTACGTAAAACAATCTTAATTTTTAGTTACAATTTTGGCTCATGCTGCATTTTTAGTAGTTCCCACCACGGGCGTAACGAGGTTAGGTGGCGCCCGGGGCAAGATACAAGTTTGGCGCCCCCATGTTCGAACCTGAGATCTTTCGGTAGCAAATTTAGTGTATTGAAGAATGTACATGTGTCATTGTTGAGAGGTGTCGGCGCCACCCGCAGTCATTTGGCGCCACCGTATTGATTCGGCGCCCGGGGAGTTGTGCTCTGCTTGCCCCATCGTTACGCCCCTGTTTCCCACTAGATCATTACCAGCAAAGCATCGCAAACGTTTATGCAGATAGTCACCTGACTTAGTATGTAATGGGCATTTTCGCTTGATGATATATTACAAGAAAATTTGCGAATATATAGATCTTTTCGTGTAATCTTTAGACCTTTGCTTCAAATCAGTGAATGTTACGCAATCATCATCGATATTTTGCTTTTACCTGGTTTATGAAAAAACACCTTTTAAAATCAAATTATAAAGTACCGTTGTACGTAAAACCAATAGTTTTTGTTTTTCGTACGTATTAAAACAAGTGCTGCAATTTTTTCTTTCCTCTGCTTCTTGATTTACAATGGGAAGTGAACACAAAACAATAAATATCGCGTCCCATTTAACGTTTTCAAGGATTGTTTAATATAATTGTACAATACAAGCTATACCAGGAAATACGACATCTTACAACTTGTTAGCCTGAAAAAAACACATGGGGTATTTTTTCAGATTTTGTAGGTGATTTTTTGGGTAAATTGTCCTCCATTATGATAAAAATGCCTTGTTGTACGGTCTATGAAATACAGGATCTACAATAAGATCAAGCAGTATAGTGTGATTTTTAAACAGAAATTGCAGTAATAATCAACTTTTTCACATTGTCGTAGAAGCGTATTAAGTAATCGATTGCCGTTACTTAAACAAAAAGTTTAAATGACAACGCAACTCTGATGTTTTCATTAGTCATACTGCTGGGTGTCTTGGAAATCTGGGAGAGTCTCAAACATGATTGGTAAAAATGAAATCTGACATTGCAAGTCCTGGGAGTTAGATTTGCAGATCACCAATCTATTACTTTGTGTTTGATCTGACGTTTTATTGGCAAAAACGTTTAAAGACATCACTGAAAAATTTATCAGTGAGCGAGACTTTACGAATAACTCGGATGGCAACAAAATGTTTAAGGCTTTTATCTTTCACAAATATTTTCTAATTTTCTTGTATTTTACGATTGTTTACTACTTTGAGTTAAAGATCACTTAAACCCAGCTGTTCTGTGTTGCACCAAAAAGCAGCAATTTAAAATTCTCATGAAAACTTTTAGGACATTTTTGAGACTACTGATTTTTTTCCTTTAGATCTTTTATTCAAGTCTATGAAACCTAAAGCTTTTTATTTATTATATAAAAAAACTGGGGGTGGAGACAGATCAGTAGAACAGTGTCTATCTCACAATTGAAAGATGGGTAGTTCCAACAACAATGGTCAAGACGTCCATCTCAACAGCCTCAGCAATAAGCAAATTTCAGGCTTCGGCCTCCCGCTAATTGCCGTCAGCAAGCCGAATTAAAAAAACTAAAAATGTTGCTTTGTCCATTATTTTCCAAAAACCAAAACGTAACAACACTTTTATCAAAGATTGCAAATGATTACTTGCTGGCTGTAGCGTTTTATTGTTCTATAAATTCGAAGAAACGTACATTTTTAGCTTGATTTTTAATGAAAACCCTTCTGAACTAAATTTTGCAATACACCGCTTACACTTGTTTTCTTGACAAGTTGTGTACTTACGGGTACAATCAAGGAAATGATACCAACACCAAGCCCTGTTATGACGCGACCGACAAATAGCATCCAGATCTGCTGGGCAAATGAAATCAACTGCAAAATATAAACTTATCAATATTTGCTATTGCTCGGTACAATAAAATCACTGATTTTTCATAAAAATATATTTTAATGCAGGCCTAAACGTACTTGAATAAGAACGGGATCTCCTACACTGCAGGGCAAGCATGTACACAACAGTGTTTCATTTTTTCTGAGAAAGGGTTTCTTCTAATGGATATTGATTGTAAACGCAATATATGTACTTCACTTTTTTCAATAAATTGAGATAAATCTCATATTTTTTCCATCGTTTCAAACACAAAAATACCTTTTAACGATATTTTGTTGTTTATTCAATAATATTTACAAAACTGTTTTATTGCCTACATTTTGATGTACCTTCTTATTTTAACAGGGATTGGTTTCGTAACTCCAATTAAGTATTTGCCCGGGATGAATTAAATTTTCGTGTAGCAGGTTTTCAGTTTTCTATAAACGCTGTTTTGCAAAGTTTCATGTGGCATCTCGCTTAAAGCAATGGCGCGTAAATGAGTTTTGCGATATTTTACTTATCACAGGATCTACAATATATTAAATCTATTTACACTGCAACTTCTGTAAATGTTACACACACAGTTGTAGAATTAATCGCTGCAGCATGTAACACTTCCCGTGAATGATTTGATGTTAACGGCCACTTTGCTGTCAAATCAATAGCGTTTTTGAGTGAATGTCATAAAACCAAAATCCGAAAGAAGCAGAAATAATTTTAGTCTTTCGAAACAATCAAAGGATGTTTAGAAACTTAGTCACAAAAACGTTTGTCATTCTTAGGATATACCTTCAAAATTTTGTCTAGTATATATTTTGCAGAGGCAACCTACATCTACGTCTTCTCGTTTTATAAACCAGCAACTGATGAAATAAATTTAAATCCTTAGCTAGTGCTGCCTACTCGTTTTGGTGAACCAACTTAACCGAACGTAACGCATTTCAAGGTTGCAGATCTACAATTTATATAACCCAAAAGATTAAGTCAACCAGTTATCACGTTATAAAAAGGGCTTGAGAAATTGTTAAACTACAGAAAATATCAATGTCTCTAAAGATTGAGTAAATCATATCACATGACCAGTGCACAATTTGAAAACTGCGTAACGAGTAAATACTGCTACCAGTAAATACATGATTTGTATTATTAGAAAGACTCTTGTATTACCAAACACTGGGAAAACATTTTACTGATTTCAAGCATATTTCTAAAAGAATGCGCTTACTGCACATGATACCCTCTGTCTCTACTTTTCAGTTTGTACAATCTTATATTTTCACACCGTGTAGAACACATTTTGCTCAATAGGTACGGACAGACAGCTTTATAACAAAAATATAGAAAAGGATTTGCACCACAAATATTCTTTGCAATGCCTACGAATGCATGTCTCTTAACGATACTTTGCTTTTCTAGTGAACTTCATTTGCATTTAGTACAGATTGCAACGAGCAAGTTTGTGAGTGGTCTCTCTATCAAACAACTTCCGAGGCCTAAACGGCTCTTCAATGAAAGCAAATCGGCCAAACAAAAAGCAAAGTCGGTAAAAACAAACTAAAATACACAACTGTCATTTGGTAAACAATGCACGGAGTTGCTGTGTATTTTTACTGCGAACAAAACAGCAACAATAATCGAAAACATTATGTTATTCAACGTTTCGGCTTACGCGTAAGCCATCATCAGGAATAAACGAAAAAAAACAATTTTTTTTACTTAGCCCTGGTGATTTTTTTTTATTCCTGATGATGAAAAATTTTTTTCATTTATTCCTGAGAACGGCTTAAGCATAAGCCGCAACGTTGAATAAAATAATGTTTTCGATTATTGTGGCTGTTTTGTTCGCAATAAGAAACAACTGTCATTGTTACGACTTTCGTATTAAAACTACAAAAATTGCTCGTTTCCTCATGATTGATGGTTTCGAAACATAAGCGTAAGTACATTGGTAAAAATATTACGGAGCGTTTTGATGTTTTGCTCTGAGTTATTGATTCTGTTTAATCAGGTGTCGAGTTTTTTCACTTGCGAAATTTGTACAGGACAAAAAAAGTAATCCAAATAAAATCAAAGAAATTCTTTCAACATAGAGTTTTTAAATAAAATTCCGAGTTCTTGTTTTAATCCTTAGCCCTGGACATAACGTTAAACTGCAACCAGCAACGGGGCTGCCTCTCGGGAGTTGAATTTTGAAAAAGTGGAAAACGCTTGAACTAAGGTTGCCAGTCCTTGAGCGCCAAGGACTTTCCTTGCATTTTCTGTGAAAACACGTTATGTCCTCGATTATTGAAAAACAATTTTTGCCCTTGAGTATTTTCCGGCGTCCTTGAACCATTGTGAAATTGTTCATTATTGAACTTTTGATTACACTGAACATTCAAGAACAGTTTACTTGAAGAGGCATTAGCTCAGTGGTAAAGTGTCCGCCTCCCAGTTGGAAGGTTGGGTGTTCGATCCACAGCCACTGAGTGAATTGCCGTAGCGCTCCTTGGGCAA
>JGI24159J19872_10004782_pt1 | contig 17359 bp, 14 predicted proteins | sample Ectturendosymbi4_FD_19872 | JGI IMG/M metagenome (IMG submission 19872) | reverse complement strand
GTCATTTTGGCTCATGTTTCCTGGCCTAGGGCCCAACCGCTAGGCCAAAGTGTTTCGCTGAAGTTTTCATTGGAAACTAGGCTCGAGTTCGAGTCTTTTGAGCCTTTGATCGACTTTCAAACGTTTCTGGGTCAAAAGTTATGATCTAAAATAAACAAATTATCTAATCAGCTAATCAGTCAAATGTTTTTCTAGTTTAGATTATAACTTTTGAACCTGAAACCCCAGCAGGTCATCCAAAGTATCAAAAGACTCAGAATGTAGCCTAGTTTCCATTAAAAACTTCAGCAAAATACTACCACCTAATGGTTGGCGCCAAGGGCCAGGCAAAGTGGGCCAAGGTGGCCTAAAAGTCCTCCACTTATGACGTCACTCATGAAAAATCTGCATCCCCCAATCAAAAAATTTTTTTTCGAGTGCAGACTAGAAGACTTGCACATCTTTTGACGCTTCGACCAGGTCCGTAGCACTTACCCAACGGGAGAAATTCTCATGCAAAGCCACGTGCGTTTGGGTTTTTTTTTCTCAAATCCCCAAAAGCAGTCGGACGTCAAAGTGTTAACTGCTTGCTACTGTTATTTTTTGAAGCCCCATTAAATGTCTCTGCCGAGATTTGTACTTGATTATTGGAAATGAAAACGTTAGTTTTGTTTACCTACTAAGTACAGCTGCACTCTGCTTGAGTTCTGGTTGTCAAAATGTCAGGGATTAATGCACTTCTTTCTAATAAGCTAACTGTGTTTAACACCTCAACACATGAACAAATTTAGAGAGATCAATGCTGGTGTGATAGAAGAGGGGTCATCAATCTAGGAAAAATAGTAAAGCTCTAAAGGAAAAAATGTATTTTTGCAACCTGCTTTTGAATGTAGGGATGGTAGTCATTTCCAATGTTTTTAAAATCCAGAATTCAATTCCACCTAATTTCATGTTGAATTTTATGATGCCATCGTCTGTGCTTGGTTATTTACTAATTGGTTGTTTTTTTATTGACTGGCATTATTTTTACATTGTTGCTAAACCTTCATGCACTTTTTATAATGTTAAATGTTTGATTTTCAATAGTTTTTCAAATAGCAATATGGAACTAGCACATTCACTTCTGCTGAATGAGGCAGCTCTAAAAACTGTTCCAGAAAACAAGCAAGATGTCTTTATTTATGAATGGTTGCGATTTTTAAAGAAAGTCCTAAAAGCATCACAAAAGGTAAGAATCTTCATTTCTGATCAAAAGGATGATAGAAAATGTGGGCATTGTGACTTGATTTCATCAAACTTAAAACATTTTGTGCTGTTTTATGATTCAAGTTATTTGTTTTGCAATTGTGCTTTTTAATTGCTTGAAGTCAGTTGTTTCACATAGTGCTTTTGTAATGGCGACACATGTTTGTTTTCCAGTCTGACATCAAAGATAAACAGCAAAAGCTGGTTGAACAGTTAACATCACAATTGCTTTCTGGACCAGGACCACCCACTCGATCCCTCATTGGTCATTGTCTGTCTATTCTGTATAAAGTTGGAGACAGCTTCACTATTTATGAAACTGTCAACAAATGCAATGAGGTTGTAAGAAATAAGGATGACTCACCAAGTTTTCTTCCTGTTCGTTTGTAAGTTGTATTGTGTTTTGTGCTGTAGACTGTTTTGAAAACAAAATGTTATACTAAATATAGAGTTTTAATCATGGTATTTTCGTTTTTTTGGTGAAGCATCAATACCATGAATTAGTGAATGTAAGTTATACATTATTTTCTTTGGGGATGATGTTTGTGCTACATAGATATTTTGGGAAAAGTGATATCTTTTGTTGCAATTGTAGTTTGTGATAATTATTTGTAGTTACTGTTACTATTTTTCTTTTTATTGATTGTACTCTTTTTTGGTTCAAGGTCAGCAATCATGTGTGCTGGTGTGCTGTATGAAAACAATGGAAGAATGGTGAGAATAGTTGTTGAATACTTCTATTGCAAAGCACATGCCTGAAGTTTTAGTAGACTAGAAAGAATCAAATGTATTTTCAGTGCTGCTGCTGAAACAAAAGTAGCAAACGTTTTTGCTATTATAGGCACTACTGCAGAAGAAGTGTGTAAACAACATTCAAGGACTTCTATAAATCACTACCATTACAGCCTTTCCTTTCAAATTTTGTTATAACAGTATGGCTAATCGTGCAGAGCTTTGAGCAAAAGTTTTTTCTATGCGACCCCCTTAATAGCCTAGAGCCCTAGATGTTAATGATACATGCAAATGTCTCATTACAAATCTCAAGAGGCATTTTGTTGATGGTGAAATCATAAAATGTACGCAATCCATGAAAGTAACTGTGCAATAATAAAATTCATGTAGTGGAAACATTAAAGCAAAAAAAATTTACAAAAAACAATTTAATTTTTAGAAGTTACCAAGAACAGAGAATGGGTGAATGCACTTAAATTATCCATTTATAGATTGATACAAGACAATGCAAGACGAAAGACATTCTGAACATTTTTCAAAAAAGATCGGTTTTTGGATTTGACGATTATCAATTTTGAAAATGCCGTTTCACGCAAATATGTTGTGCAAAAGGCTAAGAATTTATGAATGGCTAGATCAGAAATGACTGAGCATATGTTTCTTGTTCTTGTCCAAAATGACATAAACTATGTTTTGAAAATTCCAGTTGCAAACTTTTGTTATTTAATAACTCTGCAAACTCATGCTGGCATGGCAAGTGTGTGGCCTCCTGAAATTGGAATTGTATATGATTTGTGGATCCAACTTTTCCTAAATCAAAGTCTGAAGCACTTCTGAAACTGTGTATGAAGCTTACTAAATTTAGTCTAAAAGTACTCACTGTGCCTCAAAGCAGTTAGCTTAATCTCTAGAAGAATAGACCTGGAGTTCTAAATACAAGCATGCCTTGTGTGTTAGAATAAATGCAATACAAGGGCATAGCAAAGGTGGCAAGGGGACACGGAAAAATCCCAACAATGCTGCAAGTACTTTCTTCAGTACAGTACATTTACTCCTGAAAGACCTTAGGTTCGAACATAAGGGCACCAAACTTGTTTCTTTCCCAGGTAGCCATCTAACCTTTGTATGCCCCTGATGCAATCAGGTTAATATTGGCCAGTACGCAAAAACAATCATGATGTAACAATGTATAACTTGTTGTGTTTGATTTATTATCATTCGATAGTTCAGGCAGACATCCTAGTAAACAACTGACAGCATGAAGCGTGGTATTGCCCCTAAAATGCAGTAGAAATAGAATCACTGCAATCTTACTTTTAATTTTCTTGTGAAGTTTACAAAACTTTTATATCTGATTTGACTAGCCTTCGTGACCCCACAATCACATTTCACGATCTCATTTGGNGTCACGAGCCATAGTTGAGAAACCCTGGTATAGAGCACTCATTTTTTGCCGAACTGGGCTCATGTTTACGCAAAAACTCAATGATGAAAAACTTCTTCACAAAGGTATTTTTGCATATGTAGCTCGGTGGATTGTTTCCCGAAACTGTCCAACTCTTCATCAAGGGATTGAAAAATGCTGAATCGCAGACAAGATCGGAGACAATGACCGCTCTTCGTTGTTTGCTTGCTGGCCTGGGCTCCTCAGCAGCTATGTGCCATCGCGACATTTATAAAGCAGCAAAGCTGGCACTTCTTGATCGATCAATGTTCGTTCGAACGTCTGCCGCCCAAGTGAGAATTTAACTTGGTACTGATACTGCAGGCATAAGCTGGGAAACACTGTTAAGTGGAGCAGAACCACTGATGAAAAATGTGCCGCGTATTTTTGCAGATTTACGACACTTTATGTGCTCACTAGGGTAGGTTTTATTCATGGTTCTATTTTTTATTTTTTACCCGTTTCATTCAGAAACTACCAAATAGTTGCACTTGGCCATTGTGAACTTGTGTTTTTTGACAAATCAGCAGTGGCAGTTTCATTTTGTTTGAAAAAGCTGCCAAGAACCTGTATTTTAAGAACTTTTGAAAGTATTTTAAGAACTNTGAAATCTTTATTTGGAACTTTAGCTCGAAAAGAGAAGAGTTTCTTTTGGAACTTTAGCTCGAAAAGTGAAGAAATTTTTCAAACAAAAATTTTGTTATCTTGAAAAAGGCGAGAAGCAAAAACATCTTCGTACAATATACTCGCTCGCATTGGAAGCTCGATGCCATTATGGTTTTCGGCCACCTCAATTAAAAGTTACAGCGTAAGTTGCCGGCACGTGTTCTGTCCTCATCCTACACGGCAACGCTTCTTGTCCTTGTGAAGTGTCTGGAAGAACTCATAAAGGAGTCGAGTTTCGTCTACATGAACGAGTTCGAGCCTCTCATTCAGCAATGCGTGCGCGCGCTCGACGGCAGTACGTATGAGACCCGGTGCGCCGTCGCTAGACTGCTTGGTGCGTTGGTCGCCGGAACGCAGAAGTCGAAACCAGCTGGTGCGTGTACTCGCTTATCTTTCTCGATTGGATCCTCTTTAATTTTTGTTAGAATCTGAAGAAGAGAAATTGTAACGGTAATGATAATAATCGCTTTCCTACGGTAATAATAATAATCGCTTTAATAATCGCAATAATAAAAAGCGGTTATAATAATAATCGCTTTCCTACTGGTTCAACGCTACCTTAATCTGTGGATTACCTATGGTTTTTAGTAACCAAGGGTCGAAAGCCGTCGTTGGAGGAAGCCTTCGGAGCTCTTGCAAGTGGCTTTTTGCACGCCGGATCTACCGGAGGGGCCAGAGATCTGTTGAAAGGCTCGGCAAGCGGTGCGTTCTCAGAATTAGCCGTATGTTTTTAAGCGAATACGTAACTATGGTGCGAGGTTAGAGTCGATTCCGTAGATCTTAGGTGGATTGATGAAAAGGTGGATGAAAAATGGGCAGTTACGTTTCCCGCCAACCTTAGCCAAAAACTTCTGCGCGTAGATGGTTCGTTGCGCTGCTGGTGAGTTTCCCGCCATTTTCAAATTCAGTCAATCAGCGTTTCTTAGTAGCAGAGAAACGGCCAATTGAGTTTTCAACTGTGGTCTCTTTTCCTTCCTTTTTTCGTTTGTCAGGTGTCAAGTTTGCTCAATTTGCTAGTCCGTGAAAAAACATGCTTGGGTTATGTTTGTTTGGAGCTCTGCTTAATATCTGTTGTTCCGTCAAGTACTTCAAACTTATCAGAAGCACAGGGAGTTGAAATAGAACAAAGGCCCAAGACAGCGAGTTACAAAGGCTGAAGCATAGGTCGGCAACCTCCGGCTTAATCTAGCATTCCTGTCTAGCCCAACGCCTTTCTTCTTGCTTATCGCTGCGTTTTAATCGTACTTCTGGCATTTCAGAGTTCTTCCGTCTTGTGGAAAGTCGTGCGTTTCATAGATTTGTCTTTTTCAGACTTGTCCAAAATTTATTTAGCAAGGATACATAAATGTTTTTAATTCGCAATCATCGACAAAGAACAAACGCATCGTCGTTTATGATCGCACAAAGCTCCTCTAAACAACAAGCGATTGATTGGAGTTGACTGTTGAAGTTGATATTAATTACTGCGTGTCAACAAACCCGTTTTAAATAACAATTTGTTTTAATCATTTCATGTAGCAGCTGCAGCAAGCCATCTCCTGCTGTAGTGTAAGTTACGTCGACTTTCCGTTGACAAAACCTTTGTAACTACTTACGAAGTATCTGTATTTAATCGGCACTTTTCAATGCTTGATTTTTAGATTTCAGTTGATTAGGTCGTTTTTGTTCTTTTGTAAACCAGTATTGTGGAATTATGATGCTCCATTTCTCAAGAGCTGTATGTATTTTGTCTTAAAGAATTTCGCTGCAACCAAACGTTGAACTATTTCCGTTCTCTGCCAAAGTTTGAAAATAATTGAATTTTTCGCTGGCGAAAGCGGATTTCAAAAACCTTGCAGCAGGAAGTCAATGAAACATAGTTTGATTACCATAAGGTTTTGTAGTTGGATAATCCTTGTGGATCGCCATTTTGGAATTACTCTGGCAACTCGTAGCCTTTTCGAACTTGCGTTAGCACATACAAGTTATTGATTTTCAATTGGTAAAATAACAAAGTTACAATATTTCTAATTTATGTGGGGAATGCAAGATATCGTCAACAGAAATTGAAAAAATATTAATGGACAGTTTATTGACCTGTCCGTGAAAGCGGTCTTTCTCAAATAGAAGCTCATACACTGAAGCTCTCGCAAACTGCTTGCTCTCGTCAGAAACCCTATTGTGTACGTCGTACATCTGGCTTAGTGTCGCAGATCTCTAATCGTAGGACTAGAACATAAACAGTGCAGAGATTCACTACTTCGTCTTCCGCTGAAAATTAAGTGCTTTATGGAAACAAAATCAACTATGAAAGCGAGCGTTTCTTTTTATGATTGTTTTCTTTTCATTGAAAACGAGTTTTTGTAACTTTCGTATATCGAGAATGACCAAGTCAAATCCTGATCAAGTTATGAAACTTAAGTTGAAACTTGTGCATCGCAAGACATCAGCTCTGGTCTCAGACTTGGCGACGACATCTTTCGGTTTAGAAAAACCTTAAGGTGTGGATACCAGTGCTGAAACTTGTTGACTACTTTGCTTTACGGAGAAACGCTGCTTCTCGCGGATGCTGATGACTTCAGGGAAGACCTGTGTTTTGAAGTGGTGATTGAGGTTGTCACGTCTTGAAAAACATGAAAATATTTTTATGCTTCCAGCCACCTCGGTTCGTAGCATTCGCATTGGTGTCACGGAAGCTTATGTCGAATGCATCCGAAATCTTGGCACGGACTGGCTGGCAGTTCACTTGCCCGTTTTTCTTAATAAAGTTTTGGAAGTGGTCGCGCATCCCAAGGTAAGACTTCTTTCGCACCGTCTTCTCGAAGTGGCGACAGTCATCAGAGCAAATGTATTGTTTGAAACGTTTTTTTCAAAAGCAAATGTTAACTAGCTTGAAAATGAGACCCTGATTGTTGCAGTAACGGATCCATAATCTTGTCAGTCCAAGATGTTTTAATTCTGTTATCGCTCTGCTATCATGACCAAGTTAGCTCGTGCCTGGCAAGCACTTGCGCTGCCTGTAGTCGTACTGACCTCACCGCTTCGCGAAAGAAAATGTTTTTACTGATCTCTGCATCCCATTCGGGTATGAACAATGTATGCCATTCGTATACTGTTCCTTAACCCCTTGGCGTAATCTAACTCGACGTAGCTACAGCGTTCATGTCAGTGCGATTGTGGTGTTCACTCGACTGTGCGTGTATGCGGGTAATCAATCAGAAGGTGCAATCACCTTTTCCAGGCAACGTCCAGTCACGTCGAGGCAGTTTACTCGCGTCGCTGCACATCGTTCATCCTACGCTCAACTCTCGGTCTCATGCTAGGGGAATCCCAGCAGCAAACTGCAATACGAGAGCTTTGCCAAATCATAATGAAGCACATGGCCTCGGTTGGTGAGTTGAGCTGCGTTCACCGCCGCATTAGTCCTTTTTTTGCGTTAACATGAAACCTTTGTTTTGCATAAATCATTACTGGGGTGGTGCACTGTCGCTGCAAGCGTTCTGCAGAAATGTTTTTGGTTTCGATGTGCTGCTTCGGACTATGTCTAAGAGTGATGTCATGCTTCTTTTTGTGGTGCAAGGGTTGCCACGAGCGATTTTTTGGCTTTATTTATATGTATCATGTTTCGTAGTTGTTGTCTCTCACTTGTGTTTATTAGCAGCACATGTTTGTCTACGGTTTCTGAATCAAACCAACTTTTTTGAAACTACTAATAATTTATTTTGCTATATCGATCGTTCCTTTCACATGCAAATGTAGACACGTTGTCCAACGAGGGCAACAACCCGAACGGCACGTCATCAATCGACGTCATGTCCTCTCAGCACGTGCTCGTGTGCGCCACACAGGAGATTGGGAGTTTGATGAAGGCGCTAGGAACGGCGGCACTCCCCCTAATCAACGATGCGCAGAGCAGTGAGTGAGACCGTGGCAGAGACTAACCTGTGGCCAAACGATAGTCAGAACAAACTGTCTGCTTGTTGGCCTCGTGCGACATGTGCGGTGAACAGGCGCCTTTGCGCATCTGCTTTTTTTCGCCAAGACATTTCGGTCGTTTGGCCCATAATAGTACTAGAGCTCGCCATAATAGTGCTGAGTAGTCTATTTTTTCGGACATTATTTATGACCGAATTGACTTAATTTTTTGGGTCATTAAAAAAAAACTCGTCTGTGACCGATAAATGGCGGAAAAAAACTCGAGCATCGTATCTTGCTGTTCAGTCTATGGCATAGATGTATACCCTCGGTTTCGAAAATGTTTCGTTGTACTGGTCCTTGCTACAGTGTATCGTTTGCATGAGTTTGACACATGACCTTTTAATCTTTCAGATGTAATCGGTTCTGTGATGAGTGTCTTCTTGTTTCCATGTCACTCGGCCAGGTTGTCAGCCGCATGGTGTCTCCGCTGCATAGCAGTCGCCATTCCTTCGCAACTGGCATTGTTGATTGACAAGTGCATGGAAAAGTAAGTTAATCTCTCTTTTTTACCGCTGAACTTGCACAACGCTGTTCTAGCTTGGACCGCCGTGTTTAATTCAAGCGGGTCTGATTCCAGTCTTCGTTCAGCAAAGCTGGCGGTTTGGCAAATGTCACAGCGCAATGCCATTCCTGCAGTCCTTCAAGGTTAAAGCTTATTGAAGACAGTAACAAAACGCCTTTGGCGGTTTCGTTGTAAGTTTGACGCAGGTTCACATGCTTTTGTCACAGGCTGCAGCGACTTCGGTCGTCAGGTGACGCAATCGCCGGTTACAGCGCAGCGCTGGCCGCACTGTTCGGGGCTGTGCAGGAGTGTCCGATGGGGATTCCCCACTCGAAAGGAAAGGTGACGACTTGAAGATTAGTGTGCCGCGTTTGGAATTTTGAAGCATCTTGCAAGCATCTTGGAAGCTTTTAGCTACTTTTGTATAGCTTTGTCGAACGCCGAAAAGATAAGAATAGTTGGAATGTATGAATGAACAGTTGGATCTTTTCGGTGAAACTCTTGGTGTTGTTGTCTAAACTGAGTGATAAACCTGGACGTTCGTGAGTACGAAACAACGTCTACTCTGTCGATCTCGCACTCATCTAAATTTTGGAGGTGTGCTTAGGCTATTGTCTCTGGGTTTCAAAAACACTATTTCGTCAGGTTGCATTCACTATAGCGGAAGAAATACTCCGGTCAGTTGGGCAGAACAGTCGATTGTCAATACAACGAACCCAGGCAGGCTGGCTGCTCGTCGGCGCGCTGATGACGTTGGGTAAGCCTCTGGATTTGTTGACTTGCCCGTCTTTTGCAGGAATTTCGTTTGTGTACTAAATTTTTAAAACCGTAATTACCCGTGACATGTCATCGATAACCTGTTTTTTTTCTTCGCTGAGATATTTCGGTCATTTGTCCCATAATAGTATTAAAACTTGCCGTAACAACATTCACTATAGCCTATATTTTCGGACATTATGACCGAATTAACATAATTTTTTCGGTCACTTCAGAAAAACTCTGTCTATGACCAATGTTCCCTCTAAGAAAATTCTACACTGAGCAAATGTTTGTTTTGTTTCGCACGAAGCGCGTGCAACTGCGCAACCATGCAGACACGCAAACAGTGAACTGTTCCCAACGTTGAAAGGGCTATGTGATATATGTATATACAGTACATAGTATTAAATTCAGAATGTTGGAAGTGCGCGAGAATGAGATAGCACTGCGCAATTTGTCTGGTGGTACTGCGCAGTTGCGCACCGTGGAGGGAACATTGTCTATGACCTAAAAAAATCTAGTCGATAACAGTGCAATCGAACTTCCATCTGGTTTGTTTTGCACATTTGTGAGCATCATCATGTTTAGTCTATGTGTGCAATTCATCATTTTCTGCTTGCCAAGGTCCGTCCACGGTGAAGCACCTCCTCCCCAAGCTTTTCCTGCTGTGGAAAACGTCATTTCCGAGATCTATGCGCGAACTGGAACAGGAAAAACAGCGAGGTGACTCGTTCACATGGCAACTGACGCTCGAGTCGCGATCGGGCGCGCTCTGTGGTACGTGCTGCGGTAACGGTGCAACTTAACCTGCAGTTGCATTTCGTTGAAATAGCTTTGTTGGATGCAAGTGCGATCAAAACAATTGCTTTTTTTTCGAGCAAACAAGGTTGCTTGGAAATAAAGATATAATTGGAATATGAAGATCTATTTTTTTACCAATTTTAATTAGAAATCAGTTTTTAAAGCCTATTTTTCTGAAAAACAACAGGTCATTGGATGCGGCAAAATTAGTATTTTGTGCATGTACTTTGTGAAGAGCTTTGAAAATCCGTTTTGATGCAAATTTTATTTTTCAAAATACTGCTACAGAAGACTGGCATTCTTCTGTTTTTGACTTGATGTTAAACCATGCATAATAATCAGGTTCGATGTCTTTTTGCGTTCAAAGCGTGGAGATTAGTCCATGTACCTTTATCCAAACAATTTGCCGCATTGGTTCGTTTCTTTTCCAGCCATGCGGAGTTTCGTTGCCCACTGCAGTACTTTACTGAATGATGAAATCACGAGAAAGCTGATGGTTCCGCTTGAAAGCGCCATGGCCATGACGGGGATGTAAGTGCTTTGCACATTTCGTTTGATTAATTCTTTCTTTCAGTCCGATGCCGTTCGGAGATTTTAAGTGTTGCGCAAAGTTACTCAAACTTTTCCACACTTCTTCATCGTCATCCTCCTAATACCTCTCTTCGTCCCTTCGTACACCTCGAGGATTTTTTCAACAAAATGGTTGAAAGGGATTCTTGTTTTTGCTCAGACTTCCTCACGTGATTGCAATGCACGGTCCACATCTCAAGGCGAGCTCAGCCATGGTCAGGTTGCGGCTTTACGACACTCTGGCCTTGCTGCCACCCAGCTCGTATGAAGGTGAGTGCAACCGGTGTTGCGAAGGAATTGTACGGCGGAAGTCGAGCAGCAGGATGATGTTGCGTGTATTGCATGCGCTTCAGGAAACGAAATTTCTTCGCTTGTTGTCGATGAACAAAAACTGAGTAAAGGATACTGTTGATGCTAGTTCACTGCAAAAGCAGCATTTTGTGATTGTAGTGCCCGATGTGATCGCCATAAATTAAAACCTCGCTTGATGCGCGATGATCGCAGGTAGTTTTAACGCCCTTCTTCGAGAACTGGTCGCGGAGTTCACGCTCACCGACAACCCTGCGAACACCACCACTTCTCTACTCCGCTCCTTGTGTCACCATGACGACAGTGCGCTGCTTGGCTCGTGGCTCAGGGTGAGATGTTGGCATTTTATCTAGATTTCATTTTGCAGTGATCGTTTCCTTTCGACCGCGCGTCGTGTCGTCGCATCCAGTTATGGATTCGCTAATTGATTCGTGACGCAAGGTCGCTGTTTCGTGACGTAATAAGGGTCACATTGAATGTAAACATCGGGAACGGACGACGCCCAGATGCTGTGATAAGGATTTAGCGAATGCCTTGTCATTTTTTTGCTCAGGAAACTGACCAGAGCTTAGTCGAGGACCAACTCCAGGGCAACAGCGCATCAGGCTCAGGTTCTCTCGAACACGACCCAACATGCATTTACCTACAATCGCCGCAGGTATATTCGGGTGTGATGTAAAAAGTTTATCGGCGCTATAACAGCAAGTGCGCTCGGAGACGATGCTGCTGGTGCTTCACGCGCTTGGAAATCTTCATTTTTGTGGCGTAAAGCCCTTTAAGTTTGCTCTGCTCGTGTTTGGTTGAGATACATGGAAAGCGACCTAGGGCTCGTTTGCTTTGGAATAGGCGCCGGTGTTCAGTCATCGACAGTTTTCTATTTCCTTTGTGACGCGATTGTCATTTCCGTATCCGGTCGGACAGGACTGATGAGAATCGTCCGCTGATCGGAGGTTGAGAGGAACGAGCGGATCAACACGATTATTATAACTTTTTTGAAGTTTTTGATTCAATCGGTTGGTGCGCGTCATCAAATGCTGACCGGTCCCATTTTTTCGTGTTAGGCCTGTCCGCTTGGTGTCTATATACTGTAATGCAAAAAGCCATTCGGCGATGAGTCATNGCGCGTGTCAGTCGACGCTCGCGTTTTGAATAAAAACATGTTTCCAGGACAACACCGCTCCAGGTTCACTGCCACTNGGCGTGAGCGTGATCGACGCGGCCATCGCCTTGTTCGGCATCGCCTTTCCCCACGTCGCGATGAAGCACAGGCTCCAGATGCTCAAGCACTTCGACGACTGCTCCAAGCAGGCCGAGAAGAACCAGCAGCGGCACAGGGCCATACAGATCAACGTTTTCACCGCGTTGATTTGCGCCTTGAAAGGTGGGGCCGGCGTTCGATCTTGAGCGATGTCAGTTCATCGATAATGTTTAGGGCCATTTTTATGACCGGAAAAACTTGATAATATGACTTTATTTTTCAGAAAATATGAAATGTATATAAACATACAGCTACTGTACAAAGAAGCATTACCAGCAAAAATAGGCAGAAGAGATGGTAGTCCCATGGTTTGTTGAAGCCCCACTAAAACAAACAGCTCAAAACATGAGCAAAACATATAGTTTGGTTTGAAGCAAATTGAAAACATGCATGGACATTGGTTTGTTTCTTTGGGGCAGCAAGAACATGCACTTATAGACAGTGCGTTACATTTCATCCAAATAACTTGGTTCACCTACGTCTTTGCTAACATTGGCAATGTGCCCAAATGGGTTCAATTTGCAGGATGCAGCTTAGACCTTGCGATATAGTAGTTCCTCCTGATATTTTGAGAGAATGTTCAAAATATGACTTTATGACCTAACATGCAAAATATGACTTGATAACTTTTGTTGTAGACTTCGTAGGGGTGCGATTTTTGTTTTAAAACTCGTTTCATGGCTTCTTCAAGCACAGAAAAAATATGACTTTAAATGGTCCTAATAGTGTTACTTCATGACCTCGTTGAACCATGGAGGCATTTGACTGGTAGTCTTTTGCGAATTTGTTTCTTCGGGAGTTTCAAGAAATGATTCCTGGAGTTTTGTTCTTTTATGGTCTGCATCTGATCTTGACTGATTTGTGATAGTTGGGGGGTGAGTGATATGTTAATCTGAAACCACAAGACGTTTGAGGTTACACAGAGGTCAGGACGAAATGTCCCATGAAATAGCTAGTTTCGGAAATGCAGGCCATTAATGCTTTTAAGAAATTTTCAATTCATAGGCAATCGCCCAATCTTATGTGAAAAATGGTCACGTAGACATTTTCATGGAGTTCTGTAAAAGTACCTGTGCTGCTCTGCACAGTTCTTTACATGTTTGCAATTCTGCTTGCTCTTCCGTCGATTTTGTCCTCCATTCAAGTACGTGTTGTATAACGCGCTTTAATGTCAAGCCTATCACTGCATTAAGACCTTACCCTGAGAATCCTTTCACTGCTTGTTTTTTTTATATGGCTATTGTGACTGAGAAGTTTTTTTTATTTGAACTTTAGCATTGTTAATCGCCAAGCATCAATTTTCTTGCGTGCTTTTTCTAGATAATATTTTTAAATGTGTTACGATTGGACTGAGTGCCGAGCTGGCCTTGCGGTCAGGCAGTCAGTTCGCAATATTCGTTTCATGACGCATGCCAAATGAACATTTTATCCCGTTCGCCACTTAAAACATTGACACTTTCCTTTTGCTGTCAAATCAATATGGTAGTTTTTCGCGCCTGCGTAAAGCGTCTCATCTTGTTGACGAATGAATGAACTGTCTTTTCTGAAACAAAAAAACATTTCAGTTGTTTTTATCCTTCCCAGGTCTCGCAGAAAGTAAGTGTCGCCTGGGAGGTGAAGACGTGCGCAACGCTGCCACTGAATTGATCATATCTGCTCTGGCGTCAAGCGATGTCCCTCTGCGTTGCGCTGCCGGTGAAGCGGTGGGTCGGATGGCTCAAGTCACTAATGACCCCGGATTCGTTGCCAAGACTGCCCAGCTGTGTTTTGACAAGTAAGCAGTTCATCGGGATGTCCTACTTCTAAGTTCGTTGCTGTTTCTGGAACGTTTTTAGAAAGATGCTTTATTCAAAATTCCTGCCTCAGTTCATCTGCCAACCGTGTTTGATCCGAGGTATTTTTTAAGACAAGTTCAAAGCAACATTTTGAGTATTCTCTTTTACGCGTATTCAACATTAATTAAGGTGTCAAAGCAAAGCCAATATCGAAGGAAAACGTTGTCTAAACATAAGGTTAATGGCAGCGTTATGTTTTGTGGACTGCATCACAGTGTTCATTAGCAACTATGCAAAGGCTTCTCCAACTCTGCAATAAACTGAAGCCCTACGATATTTAAAACAATTATGCAGCCGATGCTTATTAGATGACTTGCACTCATAACGAAAGATCGAGCAACATTACTCGTCGAGTAAATACGTCGTGCACTTTTCATTGATCTGCAAAATGAAAACACGGGTAGAAAATTGGCTAAACACAACGCAGTTTCGTGTAAAAGATGAGCCAATTGACGCACACGGTAAGGTTCTTTGATGGTTTCTCACAGGTTAAAGACAGCGCGCGACGTCGTGTCGAGAACCAGCCATTCCCTTGCACTGGGCTGTCTTCATCGCTACGTGGGCGGGATGGGCTCTGGACAGCATTTGCGAACAAGCGTCGCCATTCTGCTTGCGCTCGCACGAGATCACAATTCGCCCGAAGTCCAAGTGCGTCGAGAAAATAATTATGTTTTCGTTTTGCCTTACCGTCTCATTTTACAAGACTTTCAATCGCTCTACATCGTGTGTGTGCCTGCCTCATCAACTACCAAGTACTGCCCACGTGTTTTTGCTGATCAAGCCACTTGCTGTGTGTTGCGTATCTGAAGTTAATTGAATTCAACTTCCTGACTTTGCTGAATTTTTTTGCGTGACAGTTCCTTTATAAACGTGCCTCTGGCCAATTATAAAATATGATTTAAGAGCAAGATGACAGTGGTCATGGTGACCGCTGTACTGCATCGTATACCCTTACGTGTAATTGCCCACCTCCCTGCATTCTGTAACCTCGTGCGAATGTCTTGAATATTGCATTGGTGCTATTAATTATGTTTGGCGTAATTATGGTTTGAGAGTTTTAATAGTGTTTTGCATGTTGCGAAAGTTACTGTCAACTGTGCTCGGCCAAACTAAAATAACTGAATAGCAGGTCGTTATTGACGGTTTTATTGGCTTTTCAGGTCTGGTCGCTGCACGCCCTCTCGCTCATCATCGACGCCTTTGGTCCCATGTTTCGCACGTACGTCGAAAACACTCTGCAAGTCGTTCTGGCGCTTTACCTTCAAGTCGCTCCTCATCACTGTCAAGTCCACAGGTGCTTGGGCAAGTGTCTCGGCGCACTGATCACCACAATGGGGCCTGAATTGCAAGGTATTTCCAGTTTCGATTTTGCCGTTGCCGGTGATGCAGTTTTCCAATCGGATGAAGCAAGAGGAAGTTCCTTTTTGCGAGTTGCCTCAAATTTCGATTTTGCGCTCATGAAACAACGTGACACGTGACACAAAGACCATATTTTGAATCAGTGTAATGCATTTTTCTAAAAATTTTTTCGCTATGTTTTTTTGTAACACGATCCTGCTTTGCAGTGACCACGTCCTCTATATCTTCCGTTCGCTCATCCTGCTTGACTTGCTGCGCCATCATGTCCCATCACGTTGATGCTCAGGTATTTTATGCGTTACGGGCCGGACGCGTAATCACGTGCTTTGTACCAACAAGCGGCAAACTGGAATGCTTCTGAAAAACTTTCTCATTTGGCATTTCGAAATCCTTCACATACTGTTTTCAGTCGCACTGTAACAGTGGCTGTTTGACATTTCTACGTTTTATGCTGCAAATCGTAGTTCATTTGTGTCGGTTTCAACAGTGGACGCTCCTCTTTTGGGGGACTTGGCGAAAATGTCTGCGCACCTTTTCTTTGCGGACAGCTTAATATGAAAAACTAAGCCTTGTGACTATTCTCTCGCACCTCGCCAACCACCACGCTTTTAACGCAGGTTCGGGCCGAGTCCATATCCTGTCTCCAGCAACTACATCTCTTCGCACCGAAACATGTGGAACTGAGTAGCCTGGTTCCCAGGCTCTGTGTAAGCGCCTCGTTTCTTCTCTCGTGGTTTCCATGCCTGGTTTTCCTTTCACGTCCACTGCAGAGTATAAATGATCGTTACTGGTGCACCACTCATCCACTATTGTTTGATTGTTTAAGTTGACGTGGGTTATTTGGTGTTTTTTTCCGGTGGAAGGTTGTTCGTGTTCAAATCAATAAACTATGCTTCTGAGTTTAATCACTTGGAGCGTATCCGACTCTCCGGTGGCACTGCTTACCTTTTGTGCAGTGTGACGTTCTCTGTGGGAAATTCATTGCACAGTAAATTTAATGGAGTGAAAGTGCGCGCGGCCGAAGCCGATGCTCAGAACCAGCAATCAGCCTTTGCTTTCCAGAGCTGCTTGTCCAGCTGGCACCTGATCCTGCGCAGAGCTGCAGTTTCGTGCTTGCGTCAGCTCTCGCAGAAGGAGGCGAAGGAGGTGTGCGAGATCGCGAACAAGTCTGCTGCTGCCAAGAGCGAAGCTGAAGATTCGAAGCGAGGCGTGACGATCGGTGAAACGGGTGAGTGGATCACTGTCGTGTCCTTAACTGCGTACGATAGCGAAGGCGGAAGTTGTACTTTCGGGTCTGTAGCAGACAACACAGCTGTGTCGAGGATGATAACGCATTTTCCGCGCTATTCTATATACAGTATTTCAAGCTTTTAGGGTCTCGATTGCAATAGTCGCATGTGTTTATGTGGTAATAAACAGAAGAACATCTACTCCTTAACTTTTCTCTTCACTCTGTGCTTCGAGTTGACCTGATGCAATCTGTGAAATCAATTTTACTGAAAGAAGGTCTGCAAGATTTATTGTCAAGCGTGTTACACGATCATTCAAGACTGTTGCAACTTCTACTATTTGGACATCCTTCGCTTAAACTTAAACCCACAACTAATATGTATAACGCTGTCCTTAAATATCTTGAATTAACTAACCGCTTTACCTCGCCATAACACCTTGGATTTCTCTATTATAGTAAATCCTTTATTATTATTCTGTAATTAATTCTCCATTTAACATTTTTTTCCTCTTTGTATAATTTGTTGTATGCTTGCAGTTTACCAATCCGTGCCTGCAATCTTTTGTCAATTGTGTGTCATTTGTTTGCAATCTTTCGTTAACTGTTCGTCTTGAATTGGTTCGCTCGACATGACGCGACGAAGAGTATATTCAGGATCCGGCCTGCCGCTCGTCGTCAAATAATTTTGATTAAAAAAAAAAAAAAAAAAAAA
>JGI24159J19872_10004781_pt1 | contig 17362 bp, 8 predicted proteins | sample Ectturendosymbi4_FD_19872 | JGI IMG/M metagenome (IMG submission 19872) | reverse complement strand
TCTCAGGTCCCTTATCGGGCGCCATTTGTTGCAGTTGACTGCATCGCCTTGAACTACTGAGGCAAGCACAAGAGAAAGATGGCAATTCGGGGCATTACTAACAGGTGTAACACACGTTGCGACCCCTAAGGGTGACAAATGATGTGATTTGGGTTCAGCAGTAACATTTTAAAAATGGGTTCTCATTGCTAAATCCAGGTCCGTCCTCGCAGAAGCTAAGTCTGGTTGACAGGCCTAATTAACTGCCCGATGACTAATTATTTCCAAACGATTCACTTCAGAAAAGACATGCCAGTAAAACACACGATTCTTCAATTTTTTGTCTTTATTTTTTATGATATATAAGTTCAAGCAGAATGAAATGGTACTCACCAAAGTACAAGTTTTCACGACATTCAAGCACTTCTCCACAGTTTGCAACGCTCACATAGTACTCAGCTATTAATCCTGTTCTTTAATATTCGCGATTAAGGGATCTACCATCCTTTCGAACGGGTTCCCCTATTCAAGCGGTTTACTTATGATCATAAGATTGAAACTTTTACGCCTTAGTTATCTTTACTAGTATAACTTACTTCATTATTAAAATATGGAAGTTTTCACATAACTCACTTAAAGTTTAAAGCTTTATTAAGACTGTGCTTAAAATTTTGTCTGCACATTTGCCTTGTAGTTACTGGACTAACTTCGTCACATTCATGTCTTGCCGCTGTTAAATTGAATCTCGACGTGCGCCGTAAAAGATGTGGGATTGAAGGCGGAAATTTGTCATTAATCAGAATTTCTAAGCTGCTGTTTTTAGTTCGACGCGCTTTCAGTCAACTAAGCTGGTTTGACAGCAGTTCAGTAAAAATGGAATTCACTCACGAATGCAGTACAAGCCTAAACAACTGGCATAACGGAGTTACACTGATACAGTTTGAACTGGCAGAACTTCGTTCGGACAAGCTATTTTACTGAGGTTTTAAACTGGCATGGCACCTAGTACAAGCCGCGGGTCGCCACCTGGTTTGACAGAGATTCACTCGGTCAAACCAGTTCTTACTCCTGATCATTGGCGGAAGGGTGCTCAAAGCACAATGCCGGACAATGGGTTAACCTCAGCCTCAGGCACTTAAGGTGGAATAAGCCAGTTTCTCTTTCCTGACCGTTATAAATCCTTTTAACGACTTAGCCCCGGCCTCAGGCGCTTAAGGCGGAAAGAGAAGACTCTTTCTAAGACTGAATTTCGGTCCAAATGAGACGGTATTTATACCCGTGAATCGTCATGTGACTTGAAAATTCCCATTTTCTTCAGGTGTTCCAACTGGCTATTGCTTGCGTAATTGTCTGGTGATTGGCTGATTTAAATGCTTCCAGAACCTTCAGGTAAATCTCGGTGCTCGGGGTTTTCACCTAATCGTGATCGGGCATCAAGTGATTTCGCTTGTATCTTGTGACTTTGCTGACGTTTTAATTACATTGTCTTTAGGATCAGCTGACTTAATAATGAGTTTTGATTGGCTGCAGCCCCTTTTGAATTTGTCCTGGCTGTTTCAGGGTTGCGGGCTTTTCAGCAAGCTTGTTTTCTGTACCGTAATAAAGTTGTTGCAGGCAATTTGCCTGTAACACAGGAAAGCAACCAGCAGCAATAGAGATCCATCACTGACTTCACTCTACTACTAATAGGTTGCACTATCAACAAGATTCACTGTTAGAGTAAATATAGTTTGAGAAATTCTGCGTTAGTTCTTTTTGGAGTTATGCCAATGCATTTATTTTCAAACTACCGGCTTCAGGCACAGATTTCCAAAATACCGGCCTTTTACCGGCCTCTGCTAAATTAGCAGTAAAATACCGGCCATTTGGCAACCCTAATTGGGTTATGTTTTGCTTTTTTATGACGTCATCGCCGAACTAATGAGCCGATTTACTGACTCCAAGTTTGCTTGGATTCTAACCGCAGAAGGGGCCATGCCCCATTTGTATAAGCAGGAGCGGAAACGTCCGACACCGGTGCGGAGGCGGTTAAGACGGACCCACGCGGTTCTTGGCAATGTCATTCCGGGATGGTGGGTCGGGTGCCGATGTTGGGGATGAAAGTGCGGAGTGTCGCAGTGTTCTCCAACCACTCCGCATTCCATCTGTGATCCGCCCAGAGTGCCACACTTCTGTTGTCGTCGTCGTAATATGAACTGGTGAGTTGTTGTGCAGCGTTTACAAATGGGTGTCTCGATTTAAGATGTCGTGCGGTCCCACCCGGTGAACGGGTGAGAGCCATGGGTGGCGGAACCTTTTTCAAAGTAGGGGGCACAAGTGCACGTCAAAAAATATGGAACATTTTTGTGATTTCAATTGACAACTGTGACGTCACAAATACTGAAATGTGACGTCATTACCTATGCGCCATATGAAGGCCTAATGTACACCATTTTAGACAAAATTACACCACTAACAAAACGTACCGGCGAGCCACCTGAAATTGAAATAAGCTGTTACAGGGGTAACTCAGGTCAACAGCGTCACCCGAGCTCATCATACGATTTGTTATGACTGAATAAAACCGTTCGCCGCTTTCGTCACTGAAATTTCCATTTGCTTTCATTCTGGCTGGCATTGTCGTTGCCCTGTGGCGTTAATTACGTAACAATAAATGAGAAGTTGTCATGATAACTTCTCCATTGTTGAGTAACGTAAGTCACAGAGCAATGATAACGCCAGTAAGGCCTCTGCTTACTAGGCTCATTCATATTATCCGAGTCAGGGGCACAACCAGCTTCATTTCGGGGGGGGGCAATTTTCATGAAATTCATTCGATGACGTTATTGTGCTTATTCGAACGTAGTGCAACTTTTTCGCAAACGGTCACGTATAATAATAATAATGTAATTTTGCCCGCAGACACGAAGTCCATAGTATACAAGCGCACACATTCTGCACAACGCTGGTTAATAAAAACCGAATGTTTTACAACAGCGTTGGAGGCTGAATCACCAGTGTCAAGCGAAATTTCTGACTTGACGCCATAGGCGCATGCACGGAGCAACATTGTACATACAAAATACGCTGAGAAAACTGATAATTAGGGCTTAGGATTAGGTGTTTAGGTAAGTGTGTCGGGTTAGGCTTTATGTTACAGTCAGGAAAAGAAAAATAATTGAAGTCTGAGATTAAGTCCACTATTTTTCACTGGTTTTACTTATTCCCGTACTGTAGCTTGTTGTGCGTATCTGACATCTAACCAAAAATTTTTAATTTACACAACATACATCAAAATGTAATCGCCAATGTTTATTCCTTTACTCTGAGAAGCAAAATAACTGACAAAAAATAATAGGTCAGAAATTTCGCAAAGGTCAGGAATTTCGCTTGACACCGGGCTACAGAAACTTACAACAGAAGGTTTTGTAACAGCGTTGGAGGCCGAGCCTCAGGTTTACAGACGCATTCTTAACACTATTTCTTCGCTTGGCACAACACTACTGCAGAGTGGGACACTAATTCCTAAACTAATCAAGGCCAAGTAAAGTACGAATGCATTGTGACATGCACACCCTCAAACGAACAAACACTGCAATATTCGAGTTCTAGTCTAAAACTGGCAGCAAGCCAAACTTGCAGAGAAATCGTTAATGATACGCAACATCGCAATGTAGAGTTGTATTCTTGTATCTCTTTTGAATCACGACAATTTTTCAAACGAGTATTTTGTTTAAAGCAAATAGATGTCATCGCGGGGGGGCCCTTGGAATGGAGGGCCCGGGGCAATTGCCCCGTTGCCCCCCCCCTTAATCCGGCCCCGCTGCCCCGAATCCTCCCCGTGGCTACGGGCCTGAGTTCGCAACTGCAAAAGTCTGCGCAAAAAGAGTGGAGTAAAACGCACTCAACGCTTTCACAGGGCAGTTTATAATTGCAATAGTATCAGGCTGCTCGAATATATCGTCTAATAGCAGTCGAGCAGATATGGTATGCGGCTGGGATGGCGGATACCCAGGGTTGACAGTTTGAAACTTGCTAAATTACACAAGAACTGAGAATGTGCATGAAGTACGCAAGAAAATTTTCGTTTTTCTAATGTGGCTGTTGTACAATGTATAACTACTGGGGTTATAACAGATACGGACTTGTTTGAGCCGTTATGATCAATCCGCCTGAACTACCAATTAATGACGAAGCCCGAAATGATGCACATATTGCAAGCACAGCACAGGTGTGCGGCTATTAGCACAAACCCAGGGTTGCCAAATCAAAAAACGAAACGGGCAACTAGTGATGCATCAAAAAGTCAGCTAAACCAAGCAAACTGAAATAACAGTTTTGAAATTTGGCTCAGCAAATCAAATAAACGTCCATGCTTAACTGTCAATCATTTTTTGCGATTTTCCCTTAATCGCACGATCTGGAAAAAGTCGTGTCAATATCAGTTTGATTAGGTGTGCGCCATACACCTAGAGTGTAAGTCCCTGGTATGGAAGAATGTGAGAAATACTGGCATTTGAATAGTACTTGAAAACTGCTGAAAAATTAAATCCATGCAGCATATGTTAGTAGCCTTACAATAGGAAATATCATCTACTACAGTATTTACATAATTTTAATTTTTGTGATTTCACACTTTGGATATCCGCGGCCGTTGCCACGTTAACCCCCATTTGCTCGCCACTGGGTTCTCTTCCTTAGTCGTTGGACTGGGGCATTGTGTTTAGCCATTTATTGGGCACTAGTGGCCATCGAATAGGTTCCGGAAGTCGGAGAAGGGCGTTGCAGCTTAAGTAATTTGTAAATCTGTGGGAGCTTAACAGCAATTATTTGTGTGACAGTGAGATTATTTGTGTGACAGGGGCTTAAAATCCTCTCAATCAGATTCTGACCACTATCATTTCGCCTGAAAAACAACAGCATAAACTGACTTAACCTTTCCTAAAGTATCAAAAGGACGAGTTCTTGTAGATATGGCAAACTAGTGTTTTTGTTCTGCTACAATGTCTGCCCTTCGTGTTGTATCCCAGTACCACAGTGTGCCAAAATACTTGATGGTGCTGGCCTCACACGCACGACTATAATGCATTAGATAAGGGCGCTGTGGTGATGCAATTTTGCAGTTAATGGCTGTATGGGGCGCAAAATATTACTTGCAAAAATTTTAAATCAACAACTTTAATTTCGGCAAACGTTTTTTGCGCCCTCATCAAAGTGGCGCCCATGGCACATGTCTGCCATATCCATGGTTATCGGAAGGGAGGCAGGAGGGCCAAGCCACCCTGGATTGTGAAATTTTTAGCAAAAAAGTTGTTTTCTTAGTTTTGAGTGGGAAAAACAAATTTCACCACTATTGGCCCCCCCTGGAAAAAATCCTTCCGAAGCCGATGGCCATACCCTAGTTAGAGCAAGGGTGCCAAACTACAGACCGCGGGCAGCATCCGGCCCGCCAGCTAGTTTATTCCGGCCAGCCAAGTACCTTGCATATTTTAAGCACCTCGTTTCCGACTGTGGGCACTGGGAAGCAGTGCAACAGCATTGACTGCTGCCTGTCTCTTTTGACTTGTCTACCGCATAATTGCTGTACGCCGATGACGCTACCCTAGTTGCTCACTCCGAAATACACTTGTAAAACTTGTGCGAACGTTTCGCTAAGGCCTGCAATGACTTCAGTATGACCATCAACTTGAAGAAAACAGTCGTAATGTCACTAGGGACATCCATTCCACCACGCATTCTCATCAACGGTTCACTGCTTAATGTTGTTGGCAAGTTCTGTTATCTGGGATCTGTTGTCAACTCTGCGAACAGACGACGAAAATAACCAACGAATTGGAAAGGCTTCGACTAACTTCGGGCGACTTAGTTCTCGGGTATGGAAAAATCACCACCTCGCAATCAAACTAAAGATCAAGGTCTACACCGCTTGCATCCTGAGTGTTCTGTTATACAGCAACGAGACGTGGTCTACATACCGCCGCCAAAAAAAACGGCTCAATGCATTTCATTTCAGATGCCTTCGTTCCATTCTTGGTGTCTCATGGAGGGATCATGTCCCTAACTCCACCACTCTGCATCTCACCGGTGCATATGACCTCACCACAATCATGAGGCAGCGACGTCTGCGCTGACTGGGCCACGTCCATCGTATGGAAGATGGTCGCCTGCCCAAGGATATCCTCTACGGCGAATTCTATGACGCGCCTTGTAGAACTGGCAGACCCAAACTGCGCTATAAAGCCGTCATCAAGCGTGACATGGCGGGTTTCCACATCTCTCCACAGTCATGGGAAACACTTGCTGCCGATCGCAACACATGGCGTACCTCTCTGAGTTACGGTTATTCATTGTCAGCCACAAGCTACACAGAAAAAATGGAGAAGCGCCCAGCTCATCGTCGTCAACGACGGGATGGGCCATGGTGATGACCGCATCAGAAATTAGCTGCAAGCAGCGCAATAAAAGTGTAAACAAAATGGTGCGATTTTATTGTTATTATTGTACTACAATACATTTTAGCAACCTATTTTGCATGGATTACGTAAATTACAGTGTATCCGGCCCTTCAGTGGTCAGGCAGTCACGCATTCGGCTCTCGGGTCAACAAGTTTGGCCACACCTGCCCTAGAGTGCAAATAAAAAAATGCAGGGACTCCAGAAAACGGGGGAATGGCGAGGGAATCGCCCCCCTTAACTTTCAACAGGGTGCCATTTCATAACAATATCGTAAGTAATTTCATTACTATCAACACCAAAGTGAAACAAATTTTTGCAGCTATTTGCACACCCAGAAAATTCAGAAGGGATTTCTATAATTTCTGTTAATATTTTTGAGGTCAACGTTGTTGCTGAACAGAAACAAGCATAATTGGTAACAATTTTTTGTTTTTACAAGTTTACATTTCTTTCAACTCTATTACTGCTTCCTCTGTCCTTTCCATCCCTGAATGAATGTGATTGAAATGTGCATTTAAAACATCTTGCGTAAGCCGATGGTACAATTCGTTCCATTCATAATAATCGCTCCATTGTATGTGTGCATTTAAATCTCCCGTTTTGGTGTGATCATATTACTGTCGTTCGATAAACTGTCGTTCGATAAAGTGTCGTTCGATAAACTGTAGTTCGATAAACTCTCGTTTCCATAAACTGTCGTTTTGACAAACTGTCGTTCGATAAACTGTCGTTAGACAAACTGTCCTTCGACAAACTGTCGGTTCAATAAACTGTCGGTTCGAAAAACTGTCGGTCAATATACTGTCGTTCCAGAACTCTTCGTCAGGACGTTTTCAACAGGGGGGGCTTTGCGTGTGTGCGGGNGAGTATTCTAAAATTGACAAACACTCCACTGATTTATAGTGTTTCATGTTTCTTGGAGCTTTGTTTGGGAGGGCGAAGCCCACCAAAGCCCCCCCCCCGTGGCGACGGGACTGTGTCTTTCGATAAACTGTCGCATCACGTTCCTTTAAGATCGGTTGGAATGGACACTACTGGTCAATCAGTCTTTAGAGCAGTCAGAGACTGAGTGTTTGTGCGCAGACGTCGCTCGTCACAGCTGTGAGATCAATACTTGTGGACTTTCACTTATCTGCAAAATGAATACCACGCAAATGCCTTATGTCTATCGGTTTCCCCAGTAGCCGAGTTACTACGCTAATCGAGCTGATACCAGGGTATTGGAACCGGAACACAAATTTCAGGCTCTGGTGTCAAGCGAAATTTCTGACCTCTGCGCAATTTCTGACCTATTAATTTTTGTAGGTTATTGTGCTTCTCAGAGTAAAGGAATAAAGTTTGGCGACTACTTTTTTGATGTGTGATGTGTAAATTAAAACTTTTTGGTAAGATGTCAGCTGGCCATGACAAGCTACAGAACGGGTAAAACTATAACCACTCAAAAATATTGGACTTATACTTAGAGTTTAGAGCTCAATTATTTTTATTTTTCTAACTCTAACCCTAACTTAACCCAACACACTTACTAAACACCAAACCCTAAGCCCTAATCATCAGTTTTCTCAGCGTGTTTGATATGTAGAATACTACTGTGTGCATGTGCACATGGCGTCAAGTCAGAAATTTCGCTTGACACCGGCTACAACATCTAGAAAATTTTGGCTCCGGCTCTAGAACGATTTGGTCCATTGAAAACTGAAAATCATGGTACTGTTTTATTTGCAGAGACGTATCTAGGCTATGGCAGGCATAGTTCGTGCCATGGGCGCCACTTTCGCGGGGCGCAAAAATTGCTTGACAAAAATTTGAATTTCTGACTTATAGTTTCTTCAACCTCTATTTTGCGCCCCATACAACCATAACTGCACAGCTGCTTCTACACAGTGCCCTTGTTTAATGCAGTGCTCCGCAACCGATGTGCCGCGGCACACCGGTGTGTCGCGAGACGATGCTTGGTGTGCCGCGGAATAATCTTATCAGAAAATATGAGCATTACCGTTCGCTAACTCTAACCCTCATTACACTTCCACTGGCACACATGCCCGACATTTTTGAACACTTCAATGAACTCAACATTAAAAGGCAAGTCAAAAATAAAAATATATTGATATGCTCTGACAAGTTTCAAGGTTTAAACAGGAAACAGTAGCATAAAATCTGAAAAAAATCAACTGAATTTACACGCGAATCACTTGAAATGTTTCAAAGAATCAGTCAAAGTAGAAGTATTGACAAAGAATTTGTGTTGGATATGGCCCAAGAACACTTAACTTTGTTGCATCAGAAATATGACCATTACTTTTCACTTTTCACCATTAATACGGAACAGTTGGATCCGAAATCCTTTTTCAGCTGTTGTTCAACTGTCAGTCAACGCAAGAACCATCCTTGCCTGTTAGAGAAAACTTTCTTGAAATACGAAGTGACAGACACTGAGATTGAAATTCAGCGTTGTCCCATTTGATGATTTTTGGATTTCTGTTGAAGAGGAATATAAACGAATTTCGAAGGTGGCTATAGAAATTCTTCTTCCGTTTACACACTTATGTGAACAAAGTTTCTTATCTTTCTTACTGAGCAACTATGGTATTGTGACACAACACGACACTCAGACAGAAGAAGAAAATTCGTTTGGCATATCCAGATGACCTCGTCCTTTCCACGCTATAAGAAAATGTGTTTCATTTTAAAAGAAATAGTCGTTTGCAGTTGCAATACATTGTGTGACTTTTGTGTAAGATTTACAATTTGGTCACAGTCCCGTCACCACGGGGGGGGGCTTGGTGGGCTTAGCCCCCCAAACAAATTTCAAGCCCCCAAATTGAACTATGAAGCACTATAAATTATAATTCTTTTTTGTCAAATTAGAGTATAATTTTTGTCAAATTTGAGTATTTCAAGCCTCCCTGCACAAACGTAAAGACCCCTACTGATTTTTCTGGCGACGGTTTTGCTTGCTCAGCGAACACTATGTATGAACCAGGGTTTTTTAAGGCGTTTTAGGGACCCGATTCGGGTCCCTAGAATCAGAGAAAAGTGCCATCGGGTCCCTAAAATCAGAGAAATCGGGTCTCTATAGATCCCTACCGGGCACCTAACATTTTCCTTAAAAAACTCTGTATGAACCATGGTAACGTTATTGTTTGAATATTTTGACATTCTTTATACTAAATTTAAATGAGTATACTGTAGAAGTATGCTTCGGTCTTTATGGATAATCTTTTGAAACATTTATTTCATTCATGGTTTATGCTTTGCAACAACTGTGCCTATATCTAAAATTAAAATCATTAAAAGTGAGCACATTTAAACTTTGCCATGGGCTCCATTCTACCTAAATATGCACTTATTATTTGTACAACTCGCTTGCCCCACAGACTATGTCTGTGGAAGCGGAACACAAATTTCAGGCTCCGGCTCTGGCTCCAACATCTAACAGTTTTTGGTTCCGACTCATGCTCCAGCCATCCAAAATCGCTTGGACTCCGGCTCCAGCACAGCCCTGGCTGATACTGACCGTGTTTAGAAAAGAGTAGACCGATGGAGAGTAGACTGCGTTATCAAACTTTCTACGAGACAAATTTAATTTGAAGTTGGGCCAACCTGAAAGCGATAAAACAAGAAAATTTGTTGCACAGTAGGCTTTCCACATGCGGCTTACGTACCTCAAAACAACATACGCATCAATCATTATCTGCAAAGGTAGCTAGATTTTAAAATGCGGTTATTAAAAGTTCAAAGAACGGTTTCTTCAAAAGTTGCATCTATCGCTTAATGTGACTGATAGACTCAACACTCAATCTTGTTTACTAGCGATAGTTAATGTTTTGCCACAATTATTTCGCAGCAGACAGACTTTGTTCGCGGTAGTTTATTATGTGAAATTTATTTGCAGTAATCCCACCTTTTAAAAGCTGCGAGTTGTGTAAATCCTTTGCAAGATTTCAACTCATATTTNTGAGAAGTTTGTTCATTGGTTGGACTATATAATGCCTTTCGTATCTGGACATTTACTCACCNCTTAGTAATTGAAAATATTTCAAGTTCTACCATATTTCGTTTNATTATAAGCTAGGTTTGTCGTGTGAGCGGCTTGGGTCAGTGATTGAAAACATCAAATCCTAAAAAGAACACTGAGGTCTCAACTGAAAATACTTGCTAAAGAACAGCTGTAAATTCACAGGCCACAAATCAAAAATTAAGAGTGCATGTACTGCTCACAAAAGGTGCGCTTTAACAGTTTCCAAAGCTGCAAACTGTTGAAACCATTATCCAAAAAGCAAATATTGTCGTGCGAAAAGCGTCGACAAGATACAGTGTCAGATGCTTCATTTTCTCAGTCTCAAGAGGCATATTAATACTGTAGTTCCTGAAAAACTCGAAACATACTAAATTTTTATGCAACGTACTCTTGACTGAGTCTGACGAGGAAAGCTTCAAATACTTCTTGTTCAGTACAAAAAGTTTTTAAGATGTTTGCTCTCCACTCACATGCAATTCAACATTTTGCTCTGTTTCTACGAAAATTTAGCGAAACAAAATAAAATGATTGAGTTGCCTTCCACAAGCATTTGCATGAAATTTGATTTAGTGAAATTCAATAAATAATGTGACATACCACGGAATTAAAACAACGCATGTGTTTTTTTACGTAAAGCCGACATACAACAAGCTGACTTTCTGAACTACGGCACCTGCTTTCATGTCAAACTTGGCTAACAATTCATCCCATATTTTTGTCAGTTTTCCGTTTTGACAAACTACAATCTTTTGCAGACTTCGTTGCACCTAAATAATATTTTGGAATTTGTCTGTTTAACACATCTCTAAACAGAATGCTACCACGCATACAACAGGTATTGACCGCTCCTCCTCGTCGAGATGGAATTACAGTGCCAATAGTTTACACATTCTTTGGAGAAAATGCCTCGAGCCACTTTTCGATTTTCGTTCAAGCTACAAAACGACCGCTAAACTAATGGGTACAGGTCGGAACAGCCAACACTTGTCATTCTCATCTCTTCAAGCGGGGCTAAAGTGGCTGCAGGGACTTGATAAGAGTGCCATTGAAAGTGCCGGGCGCTAATAATTTTTACATTCTCTTTATCTGCTTTCGCGAAGTCATTCAGTAGCTTATTTCTTCTATGCTTACTTACGCACCACTTTCACTTCCTTATTAGGGTGTAGAAATGATGCGCATCAAATGCTTCGTATGAAACAATGTTTCTGAATAAAACAGCAACTTCGAGTTTCACTAAAACTGTGATCTTGCAAAATTGTTTTGACTAGACTTTTGCGTTTTTTTACAGAAGCAACGCTTTATGCTCATCAGAGATCTATAAATGACATTACTGCAAAGCCAGTTTTCTTTTAACAACAACCCTGGCTATCGCCACTGGGCAGGCCCATAGCCAGGTTTTAAAGATTTTGGGGGCAATTTACATTTTTAGGGGGGTAAAAATTTTGTTTTTATGACATGTTTAAAACAAATTTTTCTGGGAACAACTAAATTTGAAGGTCACACAAAATTTGGGGGCGCTGCCCCCAAATGCCCCCCGTGGCTACGGGCCTGCACTGGAGGAGCCGTAGTGCTGGTTCCTTATTTGCAATTGGTGACCCTGCTATATATGGATGATGTAATTTTTAAATTCTCGGTAAAAGTGGCTCCCAGCTTTTGTTAGTCCCATCAATAAAAACCAGACAAAGCGCCCGACACCAACACTTGTTAATTGCGAGATATAGCAGCTTGAAATTCAGTAGAGAGAAAACAATGCACTTGGAATTCTCTGGGATCTTTCAGTCCAGCGTACGCCAAAATTTTGGCACGAAATGGTGCCAACATATTCGGCCATAACTCGCCAGTCGATTGAGGTAGAGAGCTGTTCAAACCCTGTAAAGGTGCTGAAAGACTTGTACTTTCTATTAAAAAAATTGGGAAGTTTTGGATTTGAGTCTTTTGTGGGTGATGTCATAAATAAGGGTTGGTTTAGGCCTTTCTGGAGCACTTCATCTGGCCCTGGGTCCCAACCGCAAGAGGAAATTTTATGTTTCTTTTCCTTAAAGGAAACTAGGCAAAAAATCCCCATCTTTAGAGCCCTCTTGATTGGCCTTCTAGCGTTTGTGGTTCAAAAGTTATGGCCTGAAAAAACAAACTAATGAAATGGTCCCCAAGCTAATTAATTAATTGGGCAAATCCCGGGATGTAAAGGATAACAACGCGTTGCTTGTGCATAACAGTAGTGCTTTTCCAAAATTTGTACATTGTGTTTAATTCAGAATCATTCATTGTTTAAGACTTGCAAAACAGCCAAATGTATGACAAAGCAATGCAAAACATGCACAACATACCTTTGTCTCGTGATTCGTGACTTTGACTTCCGTACAAGGCATTATGTTTTTCATCTTAAGATGTTTTTAATCACGTTTTATGCATCTCCTCTCATTTGTTTNATACAAAAATAATATNCACATAGCGCGAGACATAACAATGTTCTTTTAGATAAAACTATTGTTCTACCATGCGATAAACGTCAGTAGNAAAAATGTGATAAGTACGGGCGTTGCGCTGAAGCAATGCCCTGTATTTTTTCCACCTCTAGATTTTGTTGATAGGGAGGTGTGCAGAAAATAAGTAAAGGGACACCACTTACGTAATTTTCTAGCAGAAAAATCATGGGTATTTATACCTAGGTCTTTGCTGATGGCATTCTGTGCTGTATCCAATATCCATGGGCTTAACCAGTTTGCAGAACAAAAAATGTATTTTACTATACGAGATTGCCTAGAAATCTTTTATTTGACTTCAGTTACGTCTTCAACACAAATTTTGATTTTCAGTACGCAAAGCAGTTCGTTTTTTGGATTGTTTTTGGTTATCATTTTACAAAAACGAAAATTATAAAGAATGCTATATCGGCTCTGGGATGGTGCCCCATATTTCGAAAAATCAATTTCAAAACATAAGTGAAATCGATTTCCCAATAAAATTTGCCGAGAATTTCCTTGTTTACCGCCACTGTGTAGAGTACGTACTTGAATATAGATAGATGGAAGTTTGAATCATCGCAAAAAGATGAAAGCACAGCACAGTCGGCTGATTCCTCGAAAGCATACAGAAAACCTAGTGCTTTTAACTGTACTATATTTGACCGTACTTATTTAAAAAGCATTGTCATTCAAGCAAGCGTTGCTTTACTTTTGTTGCGAGAAGTGAAGCGAATTCCACTTTAAAACGAAAGTCTAGACGCAATATTGTTTCCGAATAATGTCATTTTGATTGTACATGGGTAATGGCTAAAGTTAAGAGTTAAATATTCGGAAAAATGTATACATTTGAGAACATGTGCAACTTCTTTTTCGACAAACGTTTAAGACTCCATTTTGTACAAAAATTTTCAAAACACCAAAAGCCCAGTGTCACAAAAACTTAAAAAGACAACCCATCCCAGTATTCAAGTAAAATCTTAATAAAAAGTCAAAAACTATGGACACATCAAGTCTATGAACAAAGAGTAGCAAAGCCTGGCAATCATTGATTATTGAGCAAGATACAGTTTTCTGGTTGATAAAGTAAGTGGATAGGGTGGGGTTTTCTAATCCAAACCTCGCACAAGTCAAACACTAGTTTACCGTAAAAGTTACAATTCGACAGCCGGCGGCTATCAGTAGCGTCACAGCGGAGCAATTGTATTGTGTAAGCTGAGCAATTATTATCGTATTTACTACTGTATGTCGGATACAACAATAAGCTTTCCATCAGCAAAAATCGAAGCTTTTTGAAAGAACTATGATCTTATTCTTTTGATGCCTAAGATATTGAAAACAAAGAATAGTATTTGCATTTGTTCCGTTGTCATCTTCACTACGTGGCGAAAACCAACATGCTGNCAAAAGCTAAGAATCACATCTATGCTTGTATGAAGTTGTGCATTTTAATTATGGTATGTATGAAAGTTCAAATTTCCGCTTTTAAATTNTTTTACGCTGAATGAGTAAATTTTTTTCTCAAAATAATTTCACTTTCTATTCGCTTTGAACTAAAGGGCTTGCGCCAAGTCAGACTTCATTCTGAGTCAGACCTTCATAAACAATTTTGAATATTTGTACTGAAAACAAAGATTTTTAAAACTAAACCAGTGCATGCTGGAACAACATTTTCATCATATGCCCTGATCCTTTACAGGTTACTTCCTGGACGGAAATTTCTTTGTAGTCTCCCCATAGTCGCGTAATTCTGCGTTGCGGTATAGGACAGCTGCTGACTAGATCCGCCTCGATTCAATTCTGATAGTAAGCAGAGATTGTGACTTCGCGGAGGCGCCATAAAGGATTCGTAATGTGCCAAGGACAACATCGCGCCCCACAGGATGTTTTAAGCTGACGACCGAGTGTCTGGTTTTCAGTCACGATCAATGTTGCAGTGTCAACAAGAAACTATGAATAATACCTTCATGACGTAAAACGCGCTTCGTCATAAATAAACTAGGCCTTGATCATAAATAAACTAGGCCACTTGAAATGATTGAAAAATGCATGCATCTGTATGCATAAACTGTGTGAGTTCAAAACTCCGTAAAAGTGCCGACCCATAAACAATGGTTGCAAATTGTAACCGTAAAACTTTATTTGAAACATCAAACGGATTGTAGGCAATGGAGGAAAGTCACAAAGAACAGATTAATAGTAAAGCTAAAAAATGCTGGAAGGTTTGAAAAAATCCCCAAAAATTGGCAGGGATTTGTTCCTGGGTTTGCTCAGTCTTAGCATAAGTTTTATCTGGACAAAAAAAGAAAAGGTTTATTTTGTTTTCCACACTTTTACTAAATTACCATGACTTCTCATTGTCGTTCCCGTCAGAAACGACAAGATTTTTAGATAAAATTTGTTTCATAGAAAATTACATCGAACTCAGACTGCAGATTAGCGAACTGCAAATATCAGCACATCGTTCTTTGTAAAATTAAATTGCATTTTCTTCTGCATATTTCTATAATGGCGTTTATAACGTTTCCCATGTCGTGAAACTATGTGTTTTCAAATTTTTAGGAGTCCAATGGTGCACGTCTTCTCACACAAACGTACGGGAAAGTCAAAAAATTTTTCCAGGGGTACCAAAAGTGGTAAAGTTTCATTTTACACACACGAAACTAAAAAAACAACCCTTTTTGCTAAACATTTTAACATGAAAATGTCAAATTTCAAAATCCAGGGAGAGCAAAAGACCCCGCTGCACCCCATTTCCGACACCCATGGTTTGAAGTAGTTGAATAATTCAGCCCGTTAGCCCCTTCATAGGTTGTTTGATTTTTGTCGACTCTCAGAAGAATGAACTTAGGATAAAGTCTTTGCAATGGTGCGGAAGAAATTAAAAAGTACGTGCGCATTCAAAACCGAACGGGAAGGTTTTTAATGTTGTTTTACTTTAGGACAATATCAGAAACACAGACTTACTGTTAACTTTCCTCGGCTGGACAAATTATATTAGTACATTTTACTGCATGCAAAAGCGATAAACAACAAAAAAGAGTAGAAATGTGTACCAGAAGGTTATTCAATTTATTTTTACTTCATATACAAATGTCTGGTCTCCACTGCCAATTACCCTGATAATTTTCTATCCCTTTTTGACTCCTAAACACTGATAGCCCATTTTGACCCTGAGGCGTTTCTGAGCACTTTGAAAAGTTCCATCGACCCACAGGGTTGATTTAAAAAATCAACAACTTTGGAGGACTCTGGTTAAATCACTATTGTCTGCATAGAAAAACTTTACCTTTATATAAACCAGGGGTGTCAAACATACGGCCCGCGGGCCAAAACCGGCCTGTTGTGTAGTTGAATCCGGCCCGCGGGATGATTTTGTAAAGTAAAAACTTGCTTGAGAAGTTTATCCAGGTATACTTCAACAACTAGTGACTAGATTTCAATCACTTGAAACCTTAACGCAATTGCTTATATTTTATTGTTTTTCTCTGTTTTTCTCATGTGAAAATTTCCCGTTTTCTTCCTTTTGCATATTTACATCGGTTTTATCTTTCAGACAGGTATGAATATGCAAAAGTTCAACTACTGCTGATAAACACAAGAACTCTGGGGAAAAACATACCTTGAGTTCCAGCGATATCGATTTCGAAACCTTCGGAGTTCTAGGTACAACTCTAAACGAAATTTGCTACGTAAAATTTGAGATGGCTAAGTCGAGGTGCTGTGCTAAAGCGTTTTTTTACGTGAGGAAATTGAAAACTTTGTGAAGAAAAAGGGCAAGACAGTTTGAGAATTTCAGTCCTGAGAGTGGATGCAAGACCTTGCCTTTATGGTGGATATTACACAGCACTTGAATAATCTGAACAAATGCAAGGCCGCAAAAGACTTGTCACACAGTATTAAGACACCACATGTGCATTCAAGTTGAAGTTGTCCTTGTGGGAGACAACTTTCCGGTGATGACACTGCTCATTTCCTTTGTCTAAAAAGTGTTCGTGCCACGGGTCTGAACAGTGACTTGAATCAATACAGTGATAAGATAACAGAATTGTTGCAGGAGTTCAAGCAACGATTTCAGATTTTTGGCAAACTTAAGATGGACTTTCAAGTCTTTTGCTAGCCATTCACAGTAAACCCCTCTGATCTGCCCCTTGACTTGCGACTTGAAATAATTGACTTGCAGTGTGATTCAGATATGAAGACCAAGTTGGCCTTGGCGAGCTTGGGACACATTCTATCAGTATCTTTTTCCAGGCTACCCCAAAGTGACATCCCTTGCTACAAAAGTTTTGTGCATGCTTGGGACGATATACCTTTGTGAACAAGTGTTCTCTGTGATGAACATCAATAAAACAAAGCTGCGCTCAAGGCTCACACATGCTCACTTAAAATGGCATCCTGAAAGTGGCTGCTACACAAGATTTGACACCTGATATTGATACACTAGTGAAAGCTAAAAGGTGCC
>JGI24159J19872_10004780_pt1 | contig 17363 bp, 13 predicted proteins | sample Ectturendosymbi4_FD_19872 | JGI IMG/M metagenome (IMG submission 19872) | reverse complement strand
GGGGGGGGGGGGCACGCCTCCCCAGGAGGGCGTCAATGACTTTCTTGGGGGGCGGGAGCCCTTACGCGCTCTACAACAACATGGAACGTTTGATCAATAAATTTACCAATCAATACATTTGCTTTCAAAATTTGTTTAAAGTTAGGGAGGCTTGAGACTTGAAGGCCAGTTATTTGATGGAAGCGTGGCAGGGCATGGTTGAGAAACACGAGGATAGCGGATCCCACAAACACAGTCATGCAGATCAGAAAGTACGACCGAACAACTCTGACCTCATCCAGGCTTTCTTTCTTCTTCTTTTGTTGTTCAAGCTGCTCCTCCCTCCTCCGTCTTCTGATTTCCAGTTCCTCCTTCCGTTCAACCCGATCGAGCATGGACTTCACCACCTGTTGCACCACTGACTTCCTACACACATACACAGGACGCGATCTAGACTTGCTGTGCGAGCGAATGCAGCAACTCAGGCACAACAGGTTTCAAAAACAAGGACTTCCGCAGAATGAACCCACAGCCACTTTGGTTGATTCAATAAACAACAAATCAGCTCCCGGTGCTCGCAGGTGGTTTTTCAGTTGAGAGCGCGTTTAATTCATATGATTCACTTGAATTCATGAACTATGCAAAGTACCCTAGACATGCGAACCAGCCTTCCACACTCCCAACCACTGACACGCGACTCCATTGAGCAGCTTCTTATCCTGAATCGATTTGCATAAAATGGCGAGTTTTTTCGTAGCCCTGAATATTTGTATACAATCCACAGGAGCCCCTTTTTTCAGTGACAATGCAAATAATGCTTCTCTCACTGCTGGCAGTTTTCCGAAAAATTATCAAAAATCTTTCTCGCAGAAATGACTTATCTGCAACCCACTGGCACTTGACAGTGTGAGAAAAACAGATCTTGCGTCCGAGAAAAACTCTGCCGCTGCCAAAAAATAAAAGGTTTGTGCGTCGTTCCCGACATAGTGTTGTTGCTGGTGCTGTATGCAAGTTGCTCTGCACACCAAGATGAAAATAACTTCAGTATTTGTGCATATTTCAAAGATGCGAACTGAAAAACTAAGTGTTCATTTTGGCAGTTTTCATCAAAATCACATCCACACTTCTTTATTTCTCAAACAGACGAAGTCGAATTACCACGGTGAAGAAAAAACACCGAACTTACGCAAGTGTTTTCTCAAACTTCAGGACATTGTTAAAAAAAACATATTCGAGTCACTTGGCAACGCAGCAAACGGCAGACACTTCCAAACAAACGACAGTCTCGGAGAATCGAATAATCCCAACAGTGCAGATTAACGACACGTTTGTTGCTATTGTCGATTTGCTTTGGGAAGGGGCTGTGGTGGTGTGAGTGAGGGCTCTCGCACAGAGTACGAACCAAGTAAAACTGCGCAAAAAACACGCCTGGAACAAACCTCTGTTGCTCTTCTCTGCTTTCCCTCGATCCGAATATTTTCTTCTTCGGCCGGTCAAACGATTCTTTCCTTGCAGGGCGGTCGACCGGCGTCAGCTTCTCCGCAACCGGTCTGCACGTACGTATGTACACGTTTGGCTCACACCGCTTCCTTTTCGCTGAGCTGTTTCGGTCATTAGCCCCATGATAGTATTAAAACTCGCCACAACAGTATTCGCTAGTCTACCTTTTCAGACATTGTGACCACATTGACTCAATTTTTTCCGGTCATTTAAAAAAAAAATCCGGTCCATGACTGAACAAAAGCAGGACTCACACTACAGGTTTCTAGTCTATGGTTTGTTGAAGTGGTTGGGCACATTATTACTTCAAAAGTTTTTTTGAACACCATGCAGTCAACCAAACGACCGGTTAAATCATTACTAAGGATCACAACTCAACAAGAAGAAGCGAAATGGCAACAAGGAGACGGCCAGGGGGGAGACAATGAAGGTCATGAGCTTTGAACGCGAATGTCAACTGCTACAAGTTACAAGAAAAAACGATCAAACTTAAAGTTATTACTATCAAGACATTGTCCTTAAAGCTAGTAGCTGCAAAACCGAATGAGCGAGTGTAAGTTGCAGTGATAATAACTCAGTAAAAAACGGTGGATATCACCGATTTCAGAAAATCCCCACCACACCTGTTGTCAGGTAAACCTTACTGTGGAGCTAAGTACAAGAATCAATTGCATAATGCATGACAACGAGCGATATGGCTGCGTGACAACGAGGAGTGACTTTTCAAGCATTATTCATGTAAACAAGGAACCCACTGAAAAATTTCACTCAGCATTATTACAAAGTCACCGGGCAAGCTTGACAAAAACATTACCACTGCAAAAATTACACGACGTCTCCCACATACACAGTGCCTTGGAGTGGCAGTGATTGCACAGTGTTTTACAGAAAGTCACACCGCTTGTACGAATCATTGAAAGATACCGACTAAAATAACTCTGTACTGAACAGTAAAGATCAAGGCGCAGGTGAACGTGAGCGCCACGAAAGAATTGTTTGTAGAAATGAAGACAAACATAAATGGAATCAGTGGCAATAAAGATTTTCTCATGACTCACCATAAATAACGCAGAGCCTGAGCAGGAGTGCGTTCACGTAACAAACCACTTCTGCCGTATAAAGAAACTGCAGCTGAAGNNTTAAAACATTTTTGCAATGGCGATGCTATTGTTTCCCAACAATCGGTTTTTAGACTTTGGTTCGTGGTAACCTGTTGTATAACCCGCGGAGANGTTCGAAGCGGGGGTAATAATAATAAGCGTGCTGTTTACGTCATCCACACCAACCTTCCCCCCCACAACGGGTCTTTATCGGTCATGAGTCGTTTGATGTCAGTTCCGGGTTGTTTGAGAAGATCCTGGTGACGTTGCTGCAGCTGCTCGAGCCTGTCGCGAAGGCTGGGTGTCTTCACGCTAACCTCGTTGTCGTGTGACGTCACGGNCTCGGGGNTTGGCTCTGAACGTTAAAATNTTGAGGTTTGCGCGAGGTGTGATGAACATGCCGTGCGANGAATGGGCACTTTTTGTTTAANTCCACGATTTTAACGTCAATCCCACCTTTCTCAGTCACGGCGGTCAACAGGAACCTCCTGATCTCATCACCCACTTTGCACTGCATCAGCTGCTGCCCATGCGTGGGGGTGACTTGGACCCCGGCGGGGATCACTTGCAAGTGTCCGACCCCTGCAACAAAACCCCTGTACATTACCCCTGTGTCCAACTCCTGCAACAAAACCCCTGTACATTAACGTCGCGAAGCAAGGCACAGAAAGGTTGTGCGCAATCCAAACACAGTCTGGCGAAAACACTCTCTCAGACTTTCCACGCAGACTAACCTGGACAGCCATCACTGAGCTTGATCGACACCCTCACCCGCGCCGACGCCCCCAACTTCATCAACTGGGACAGTTGTCCAGACGACAGGGTGACCTGCATGCGGGGGGCAGCCTTCGGGGTGCTCGGAGACGGCTGCGAACATAAAACAACCCCCCTGTTTTATCCACCAATGCACTTCGGCAGAAGATAAGACACGCTGTGGCGCAGTTTGACGCATGAAACAATCGCACGGTGCTGTTGTGATGGAGGGGGTGGAAACAATGCAGGCATCAGCAAATAACAAAACGCAAAATGTGGGAAAAACGCTTTCGGAAGACTTTAAAAAGAACTCACGTTAAAGATTTCATTATTATTTTTGTAGGAAACTTACAGAGAACGAGCCGTGAGTGGTGTTGACTCAACAACACCCAGACCGAAGAAAGTCTGACGCGGTTTATATTCAAACCAAGTTGCGTTCATTGCTTTATCCGGCTGAGTGGTCTAATTGGTTGGGCACATGCCACCGAAACTGGCGAGCTGGGTTCGATTCCCGGTCGGGTCATACCGCAAAATGTCCAGGTTTGTGGTCGGCGTTCAGTGACTGGTGCAAGGAAACAGTTGACGCTCGGCGCTGCCATTGACTCGCCACGAGTGCAGCATTCACTGCGAAAGTATCCGCAAGCAAGCGGCTACAAGCAAGCGGGGTAAGAGTACAAAGCGAGTGTATTAATGAAACCTGGTAATAATACTCAAATAGAGTTACATCAAACAATATCTTTTTCTTTTTGGTGCAAGCAAACACGCAAACGTCAAACCCCCTGGCACTGGACAGGGCAGTGGCGCAACTGACCAGGAGGTGAATGTCGGTTGTACGTGAAGTAACGACACGGTTTCAATAGAAACCTAACCTCACCTGAATTGTTGGCGTTGAGGGGGTTTTCGCAGCTGGCTTGTCAAGCGGTTGCGGGGAGGGAGACGGCTTGTTCGCCAACCTACAAAGAAGCAATTGCACACGAGTCATTCACACGCCGTTGCATACACATGACAAGTCACTGTGAAAAGCAAGAAGTGATTATTATATCAACTTCGCGTTGGGGTGACCACAGAATTGTAGGAAGGACATTTTGATGTAATCCTAAGAATCACGACGAGTAACTGCTAATCGCAAAAATGTTGGCGCATACATTTAACCAAAGAACAGAGTTACGTCGCAAAATTGCGAGAAAACTAAAGTGAAATACGAGTTAAAACTGGAACGCAGGTTTGTCCACAACTTCCTTAAAATGGAACCAAAGATCGAATCACGTGACTTTCCACTGTTACGTTGAAAAGTACACGTTTGCCCAAGGCACAATACATCACTTCAGAAACAATCTGCGCAATTCCACCAAATCATATACACTGGCTGGTTGCAGGTTTGGCCAGGGTTGAGAAGTACAAGTCAATCGGAGGATTTCTTCTCAAAGCCAAACGGGCTCGGCACGTACCTCCTAGTTGGGTGAGGTGGGGTCACTTGATACGTACCTTATAGTTGGGTGAGATGGGGTCACTTGCAATCCTTTCAATTGAATGCCGGTCGTTGAATCTGCCGTCGAAACATATTAAAATGGTTTGCGCGAGTAACGATCAATCATGCGTGACGGCCAGCTTAAGCGTGACAACGAGCTCTGTGCACCAATAAGCGGTGTTCCAAGCAAGACACGTCAGTAGACACGTCAGTAATGCGTGACACACGGTTAACGCCCAAAATACCACGAGCTTGTTTCCTGTCGTCGAGCGACGCTGCATTACAAGCATAATTGATGTTTCGTGAGAACGAAGTCACAAAACTAATCTGCATCGCGCTTGGAAAGCTTGGAGGGTGCGGAAGATGACGATTGCGTATGAGGAGGAGGATGTGGCTGAAGATCCCCTTTATCGAAAGTTGTTTTTTTCATGGAAAATCACTGAGAAGAGATTTCCACTGATTTTGCCCGGATTTTCACCAAATCAAAACTTTCGGGGGTGCGCTACACCACCCCATAGAGAGAATACAAACATGGCAGAAGAATACAAACATGGCGGAAAACTGACCTTGTTTCAAAAATATCTGCCTCCCAATGATTTGCTTGTTTCCTTGCAGGATGTACTGCAGACCAGTAGAGCGCTTGCTCAAGCCAGCCAGTTGCGTATCGCCTGATGCCCCTGCGAATACAGCATCACAGTCTTGCGGTCGGATCACAGCTTAGTGGCAACTTTCAACGTGTTTGGCGCAATCGACCGACCAGGAAGAATTCGGAGTTAATAAATGGCAAGAACCACAGCCTCAGAAGAACGTGCTGTGAAGTGGAAATTAACCACTGCGCCAGCGGTCGAGCCCTTTCAAGGAAAAGACGAGTAGCGCGGAGACGAAGAGGTGAGGGTTACATCGAAACCGCAAAATCAACACTTGAAACACAACCGCTCAAGCGTAACACCAACTTTGTTAAGGCGCTGTGCATTAGCTTTGGCAACGCTTTGAAAAACATTGCGGTGCGATTGAAACCCTTATTCCCAGCTTCATCTTCCACTATATTATTATCTATGGTTCGACAGCATCAAGTACCTGCGTTTGGCTTCAGAGCAATGAATGCGGGTTGTGGGGAGTGGCGGGCTTTGATTGTGATGGTTTGGAGAGCGTCTGCGGGACATAGGAACAGCTTTATGTTTTCAATATACAGCTTATATCGAGTCATTTCATCAAAACAATATTTATGACCAATTGAAACAAGTGCTAATCCATACAACAGTAACGTAACATGCTTCTTCCAGCGTGAAAACAACATCTTAACAGCCAATCAGTAACGAGCTACAGACACATAGCGCAGAGCACAAAAACACGGGACAAAAAATAAATCAACCAGGCCAAGCAATCGCAAGGACTGCTTGTGCGAGCCGGTGTGAGTTTATGAATGGCTGAGTTGCAAACTATTGCAGGGCGAGTAAAAGCCCCAAGTGTTTCGAGTCAGCTTCATCCCCAGTGATGAAAATGATTGAATGGATAGTATCAGAATCCCCCCCTCACCAACAAACTTCATTTTTTAAAACCTAAACCGCCTTGAAATTAGCCTACAAAAACTTTCCGCTTATTTTCACTATTAAACTTTACTTCATAGTTAACGAAGTTCTTAAAAAAGTTTAATTGGCGTTTTGGCAGCCGAGTAGTAAGTAGCTCCTTGTAAGGGTAGTCGCCTGCAGTGTCATGGAGCTTGTCACCTTCAGGCATTCAATCAGATTGCGCAGAATGCACAAACTGAACCCACGTTGAATGGAGGTTTTCCAATTGCTTCAATAAGTCGAAAGGCGTTTGGCACAGATTGAGTCCAGTCTGAATCTCCGTATCACTGCTGTCTAAACAAGCTTAGAGGTTGCTCACGAGAAAATCGAGAACCTAGAAAGTGGGCTGGTGAGTTTAAAAACTGAATTTCAACTACATGCAACTGAGAATCGCAAAGCAACAATCATTCATGAACTTCATTCAAAGGTATTTAACTTGCTGTTCCAAGATATTCCTATAAAAGAATAAAGTGAAACTTATGAAAAGATTATTCGTACATTTATTTCCGATAAATTGCTCTTTTCTGCGTCAAACCTCGATCGAATCATATTCTCGAACGCTCATGGCCTTCCACGGAAAACCTCTGCTGTCGCTCTCATCCACTTCTGTCACTGCACCATCCATTGTTGTGAAATTACTGACCATGAAAGATCGGAACTCCATCCTCAACCTAGCTTCCCATGCCAGACAATTTAAATGCAGCATGACAAAGCACCTTCCATTGGCAATGCAAATTCAACGACGTACTCTGCTCAGAACTGCAAACTAACTCTGCAAACAAGGAAAGCGAATCCAGTGGAAAATTGTCGACACAGACTACAGACTCTTTGCTGGCGGTGAGCTGGTCGCACTAGTGTATCAGTGCCTAACAATCTGCCATTTGAATGCTCGCAGTATCTTCGCTTATAACTGGTCACTGAAGCTTGCGGAATTTAGTGCAGTTGCTGATTTCTATGGGTTCGACATTATTTGTGTTGCCGAAACCTGGCTAGATTCCTCCGTTTCCAATAACCTTCGACGCCTTCCCGGTTTTTGTTTTCTATTCCGTCTTGACCAGAATCGCCATTGAGGCGGAGTTTTGGCCTACGTCAAGTGTAACATTTTTGCCAGCGTTGACTGGATTTAGAATGCGCCGGCACTGAAATACTGGCTCGAATCTCTATTTTCATAGCGGCATGCTACCAACCACCAGGGCTTGATACCCAGTCAAATCAGCGTTACTGCGATTCATTTTGCTCTGCTTTAAACACCTTGTCGAGAACTCACTCATCACTAGTTGTCGGTGATTATAATGACCTGTCACCTCAGGGAACTAAACACCGACAATCGTGCTTATCTCGTGGCCTAACCTCATTTGGACTACAGCATTTGAGATGCGAGCCTACACGTCGAGGGAATATAGACTGGTTTTTAGCAACTAAGCCAGAGGTAATATCTAGTAGTGCCGTTTTACCTCCTCTCACAAGACCACTGTTTAATTTTCGCCGAGGTAAACTATAACATCTCCCTCCGCACAACATGTAAGTCTTTAATCTGGGACTACTCAAATGCGGACGTCGAAGGGCTGGAGGACGTTTTTTTCCCACTTCCCTGGGACCTCATGATATTCAACTCACCAGGTGCTAACAATGCCTTTCCAGATATTACCGACGTCATCAATCAGAATGCTAACGATTTTATCCCAACCAACCAAACCTGCACATCAAAAACGAAATCCTAACCTCTGGATGACCAGGAGCATTTTACTACTTCTCCGAAAACGTCATATGTTATACAATCGCTGGCGTAGATCGTATAAACCCGAACATAACCAACTTTACAACAACATACGCAATCTGGTTCAGCGAAAAAACTAGACTGCGAAAAATCGCACTTTTACACACTTCACCGAACGACTGAAGTCACTCTGTCAAAGTAACATTAACTTTTGGAAAATCGTGAATCCATACTGGCAACCTCCTACAGATCGGTCCTTCCCTCTTTTATCTAATGGCATTGCTCTTGAGTCAGATTATGACAACAGCAACATGTTTAACAATTTCTTTGCCTCTGTATCTACCCTGCCGAATATCGACTTAACGCTTCCCATTCGCGGGGATGCACGCATCCCCCCAATATACATCGAACCGTGAGATATTTTCATGTTCTTGAGCGTCTTCATCCTTCCAAATCCAAATGTCTCCTTAATCTACCAAACCGCTTACTTAGATTATGTTGCGAACCCCTAACTATGCCGTTTAGTGTACTCTAACTTTATATCTCCACTGCACAATACCCTTCCGCTTGGAAATTAGCCACTGTCGTTCCCATCCACAAAAATGATTCCTATTCCGACGTCGCAAACTACAGACCTATTGCTAACCTCCCCATCAATACTTGGAAGCTCTACTTATTTTTGTTGCTGGTGCAGTGTGCACAGACAGTGCTTAACCTCCCCATCTTGTCTAAAATATTCGAGCGAATCATTCACCGTCACATTTATTCATACCGCGAGAGTAAGTAACAAACTGTTGTCCGAACGTAATTCAAGTTTCCGTAAAAACGTTCCAGTCACATCACTCTCAGAAATCACACATGAACTTTATACTTCCTATGATAGGGGCTTGTCTTCAAGGATCGTTTTTATGGATATTTCCAAAACCTTTCATCGACTTGATCACTCCGGATTAACCAATAAATTGTAACAGTTAGGAATAGATGTATCTTTACTTAATCTCTTGTCTTCCTACCTCGGTGATCGGAGCCAAATAGTGAGAATCAATGACAGTTATTTAAACGCTTGCTATACAAATTGCTGGGTACCACAGGGCTCTGTCCTTGGTCCCTTATTGTTTCCACCCATCTCTCCCCTTGTTCCTGCATTGAACAGTATTGACCTCAGTGAAACCAATTCATACAAATATTGAGGTCTTACATTTCATCGAACCTCATCATGACATCATCATATTTTGTCGATTAAACAAAAGACCAGCGCACTCAGACTTAACCGCATCAATCAGCTTCCACACCTTGTTCCACGCAAGGTCCTTTATACACTTTGTTTTCTTGTGTTCTCCCAAGCTTAGACTATGGAAATGTGATTTTCTCCAACTACTACTTCGGATAGCTTGCTGCTTGAGAACATACAAAGGCTGCCAAACTAATACTAGGTTGCTTTCGTACACCACGTAAAGCCTAACAACGTCCTTTCTGATGTCAACTTCATTCTGTTATCTAACAAGAGAGAACTCCATACGCTCTTGCTCTTTTATCAATTAAAAACTGGTCACACCTCTCCTGTCCTCCACTCATTTTACCGATTACCCTAGAAATCTCAGCCTACTCACTTCGTCATGCCAATAATTTTCAGCTTCCTTCTCCAAACGTTCACTAGTACATAATTCATTATTTTACAAAGCTCCTACACTCTGGAATTCTCTACCACAATACATCAAATTATTTTCTATTTTTACAGCATTTGAAAAACCGCATCACCCTGTTTCACCATGGCAAGAAACGCAATACTTAATCCACCCGCCACCTCATTACGCTGCATGTTTCGCCGTGGTCACAGCCCTTTAAACATTAATATGAAGTTCTTCGTCAGAGTAGTTGTGGGTATACGGAAACGCTCGAACACTTACTCCTGCAGCGCAATTTGTCCTTGCAGCTCACTTCTAGCACTAAAAAATCCCTTGCTCAACGAACAAATTTATAATCAGCCACAACAATCTGCTCTCACTAATAAAAATTTAATCCATATTCTCCTATTTGGTCATCCGGAATTATCATTTAAACCAACAGTAGTCATCTTCACAGCACTGTTTCGATTTCTTGAGCACAATGGGCGCTTTAAATCTCTTGATTGACAATCTTGACTCGTCTATTTTCTCGTGCATCCTGTTATGTCATTCGCCTTGCCGCTTCGTGATTGGTTTATTTTGTTTGTTCGTTTCCTCCCGTTTATTTTGTATTCACTCACTCGACTAGACAAGAGGTATCAACCAAGCTTCAGTCTGTCGCCAATTGTCTTTAAATCAATTCATCGCACTGCATGCGATCCAGCTGAAAAACGTAAGATGAGAGCAAAACATTTTCTTCTAGTCCTTGAAAAATGAGGAATGGCGATGATGACGTATTTCCGGGGCTGGGTTGTGCTCTGACGCAACAGGCACATTTTACGCTGCGCGCCAAACAAACAAAGGCAGTTTCGTGACGTTGGACACATCAAACGCGTCTCGCCGCCTACGACACACGAACCTAATGGGCAACACATGATCCCACTGGACAACACACGAACCCATTCGACAACACACCTGGCAACGCACCAACCCACGCAACAACACATGAAATCACTCGACAGCCCACGAACCCACTGGGCAACACATGAACTCACTCGACAACACATGAACCCACTCGACAACACATGAACCTACTCGGCTGTGCTTCACTTCCAGCTTCAGAGCCCAGTCTATAGTTGGGGAGGATTTTGGCGTACGTGGGTGAGCCTGTGACAGACGTGCTGTTGGTTTGTATTCCGGGGCTGCTTGCCACTTGCGTCCTGTGTAAGGCCGCTGCTTGTTGGAGCAAGGCAGGAGAGATTGTCACCTGACATAACAGTTACACTTCATAACAGTGCAGTCAGGACGACGTGGAGTTATCACGTAACAAGAAAACGAGATTACATTTCGGGCTTACACAACACTTCGATGCGACTTTAACGAGACAAGGAACTTACATGTTTGGTGGTGGTGGGAGGTGCTCTGGAGGCAGCAGGTAACTTATCTAATGACACCAGCTTGGTCTTAGACGCTGGGATGATTTCAGGAATTGGAGTTGAGGTCGTCGCAACATTCTTCTGTTGACTCCTCAGCCTGCAGCAACAACATCATCGCCAGTCAACGAGAAACAACGACGACCACAGCACACCTTCGCGGTAACCTAGCAAACACCTTGTTGTGGGTATCGTCAGTGGATGCCTCTTGATCATCTAATTTAAAGCGAATGGAACCATCGACAGACGCTATAGTGATGTGTTGCATCAATACTTAAGCATCCCGCGCAGTTAGAACTAAAACCAGTGACATCGGGTCAAACGCATTCAAAGGAAGATCAATCTCAACGGCTTGTAAATTTTAGGTGGTGCAAGAAAACATAAACAAAGCTTTTGCGCCGTGGGCCACTCAGCTGCTTTCGCAGTGAATGCTGCACTGGTGGCGAGTCAATGGCAAAACTGCGCCCGAGCTGTTTACTTGCATCCACCTATCAAAGGCGAGCACGAGGCTGGACAGGCCGCAAATACCGTTTCCCAAGTCTTTGGCATGACCTGACTGGGAATCGAACCCAAACTANCAGANTCGATGGGACGTGCTCAACCAACTATACCATGGTTCACGCACGGTGCTGGCATTAACAGCGGAAGCATCCGTACGGTCCACGGTGCAAGTAAGGGGGAGATGGGCGTAGCTGGCCACTCAAATCAACCGTAAGGTATTACCATTAACTAGTCAGTTTAAACAAACGGAGACAGAATAGATTGTCACATAGTTGCGGAGGGCAATGGAGAGAAAACAGATGCTGAAGCCATTCCCTGCGTTCATGCTTCATTCAAATGTTACGCAAGGTGGTCTCGAACTTACATTTTATGGAAATGTTGAATCTGCCACAGTTCTATGTGGTCTTCCGGCAACCACAGGGTCTCAACGTGTGGGGCCAATGACGTCTCTTTCCTTGTTCTTTCGCGTAAGCTCATAGGTCGCGACCTCGTTCTCAAACCAGTCCTCGACGATGGAGTGTACGCTTCACCTTCAAGAACAGAATCATGTGCGACTGTGAGGGGGGGGCGAACAACAGCTTTTGTCCAAACGATAGGACAAGAGGTTACTTCAGGCCCGTACTCGCGGGGGGGGGCATTCGGGGGAAGTTCCCCCTCCTGGTTTCTTTTCGCTGAGACGTTTCGGTCATTGTTTGCTGAGACAAATTGGTCACTGAAACATTTTGGTCATTTGTCTCACAGTTGTGTGAAAACGTGCTGCAACTGTGTTCATTAGTCTATATTTTCAGACATTCTGACCGAAATGACTAAATTTTTTTCAGTCATTTCAAAAACATTTCGGTCTGCGACCTAAAAATGACAGAAAAAAACAGGCCCCCTCTGGATTTTTGTGCCCCAAACTTCGTTGTGCCCAGAAAACATTGCTTTAAACATATGGTAAAAACAAAAACCTTACCCCCCTAAAAATGTATTTTGTCCCTCCCAAACCTTAAAACTTGGCTACGGGTCCGGGTTACTTCACATGAAACGTGCTGCACGTTATTCTGACGTCATGTATGAGCATCAGGCACAACCACGTATAATCGAGAACGTCATCCACGATCGACAAAGTTTTACGTTTCGCAACAAAGCCTCGCAAGCTGTGCACACGGTCAGCGTTTGCTTGGCCGCTATGCAAGTGGTCAAGGGGGTCAGCAATACGCCGTCGGCCCTTTGTGGACCGTGTCTTTGGGGGTCGCAGTCGTGCTGCTTGTTTCAGCAAAATAACCAGGAAGTGACGCAGAAGCAAACGTCACCACTGATGAGCACTTTGTGCGTCGCAAAAATCCCGGGAAGAGCTCGGGGAACCCCCAGGCTCGAGTTTCATCGCAACCGCGAGTGACGTATAACAAGTGGTTTCGTCACTGCGAGTAAGTTGGACGTCATCGGCACGTGACGCGCGAAGGCTCCGAAATAAAGACCTGGCGATAAGCACTCGCGATACGCTGTGCCTCCTCCCCACGTGGGAGCGTATGCTTGCTTGAACGAGCAACAGCACCTGAACGAACACGCGCTCCGCAACATGCGACGAGCAAAGCTGACTCACTCCGTGGGATCTCCTCATCCCGGTCAGATGTAGGGACTCGTATCTTTCTCACGAAGTACTCGGACTTTAAACCAGTGTCGTCGGCGTCCCTTCGTTTCAGCAGTTCTGTCGTGATCATTTCGTCATCAGTGTGTATGACGTGGACCATGTCGCTGTGGATTGCATGCTTGTCAGGAAAAGAGGCGTCACAATTCGCTAAGATGACCTCACAAGCAATCACATGAAACATTTAACATGATTTAAGTACAAGACAAGCCTTGCAGAAGAAAAATGAATCGTCGTTGTTTCATCTATAAGCCAAGCAATAACAACAGCGGAACAAACGCTGTTTTTGCTAAAACCACCGACTTCTAACGCAGAAGTGACCGGTTCTCCTCACGATCTTGTGCTGCTATCTACAGGGAAGCCGTAACTACTAACAGCAGTGGATCAAGTGATGAAGACACAACCAACTTACTCTGTTGCAGGTGAAATGACCAAGTCATCCCATCTGATGGAATGCCACAGAACACGGAACAGGTGAGCGATTGCTGCCAGTGTGGTTGCATTCTGCAATCTGTACCTCCAAACTGTGCCCACCGTGGGACGTGGACAGGGGTAAGGCCAAAACAACTCTGCGAATAACGCCAAGTCTCGTTTCAGTAACATTAATAAACCCTGTCGCAAGGATTTAGCCAGTCTGCCAACTGCTTCAGTAACATTAATAAACCCTGTCGCAAAGTTTTAGCCAGTCTGCCAACTGTTTTAAAAGCACTTACAATAAACGAGAAGTTACCACTGTCAAAGTAACAAACTGGTGTATGAAAAGTTAAAGCTTAACTTTTTGAAACAATTTCGCCCGGTAGGGGAACAAACGCGCTCATGCACTACATACTCACTGACGACTCACCAACGCATGAAGGAAGCTTAGGCGTCATGTGGAAGCCGGGCGGCATCCGCAAGGTACCCCCAGTGGATGCTAGTCGTTGCGCGAGGACAGCAGGTAGTCTGTGCAGGAGATGTATGTATGTTTATAGCACAGACCGTGGATCGAATGCATGTGGAACATATAATGGAAACTTTTATTCAGACATTCCAGAAAACAAACATCAAATATAGGTTAAAACGAATTGGTCCAGGCTATAACATGCTTGGTACTCATTAATTTCATGTATTCTGGGTCCTGTGAGTATGCCAAAGTCATTCAAGACACAAGGGCAACTCTATAGTATTCGTTCAATATAGCTGGTAACCGGACGTTTCCAACACCGCAAACCAGTCTCTGCGAAGAACTCCCTACATGCAAACAGCACACAGCAGATCTTTCAACCGTCGTCACGGTAAAGTGTGCACGATGACAGTTACCTACTTGCGAATGTTGCATCACCTTGATTAAAAATTACAACGACGCGCTGTGACGACAATTTAACAGAGTAATGTCAGCTGTGTAATGTACTGTCAGTTCATGCTACTTCCATCACAAGTCCGCTATAGAACAGTTTATACACAATGAACGTAAGAACCTGAATAAGTTCTTCTTTCTTCCTTTACCAGATGAGAACGTCCACGGAATGGGCATCTGCAAATCGAGGCGAGCATTGTTGCGCTTGTTAAGTCACAATGAATCCAAAAATCCAAACGACGGTAGTTTAAATCAAACCAGTTGCTCAGCGCCAACAGCCGCGTGATTTTTGGCGGGAAGTACCACTTGTCAAGGGGAAGATTGAACAGATCCCCGCTAGATGTCGTCTCGATCAATAAACTCACTTCGTCACATGCGACCATGGTTGCCGGCCTTAGTGGAGATCATGTAAAGGCGCCCTACTTCGGGAGTGACTCCCTATGCAGTCAAAATGTTTGTAACATCATGGATTTGATGCACTTAGCGCCCGCCTGCTTGCAGACACTTCGTAGACAACACCGATGCTATCTGGATGCGATGAACAAACACCTTGTGCTACAAGTAGAAGTAAATGTCACCACGGAAAGTGCCAGGCCGACTCAAATCTGGTCCAAGGCAACTATGGACCGCTGTTCAGGGCCGCAACCAGCTAAATATTTTCGGGGGGAGAGCAAAATGATTGCAACTTGATGTTGTACCTAACAACTACCCGTGTTTTCAAAAATTTCGTGAAGAGAAANTTGCCCAGTTGCACCCCTGCCGCTCAAAAATTTTACGCTAGATGACTTCATCAGAGGAGTGACAAAGCATAGCCAACGGTTGGCATAGCTTAGTGCTTCACAGCTTGGTCTAATCTTGTTCACAAAGGTAACGCGGCATGTCAGCTCACCCAGGTTTCAACAACAAATCTTATGGCAACCAAACAAGTACATGAACCCAGGAAACCAGTGCTTAGCAAAGCGCGCTGTCGGCCAAGTATGTGACCTTCCTCAGTTGTTCGTATGCAACTGTCTTCCGCAGTACCTTTAAATTTACTTTGCACCAATATTCAAAACTGACGTGTGATGGCCAAGTTAAGCTCCCAGATGGATGAAATACCGTTGAAGCTGGTTCGATTTAACAATACAAACGTAATTTGAAAAAGCCGATGGCTGACAAACCCAGTGCGGTGTCGACAGAGTAGATGATGCAATGATTACAATTAAGATTCATTGCTTTGATCACAAGTTGAAGGTTAACTTCACAGCCCGATCCTGTACTCGTAGCACGTACAAAATGTGCCTTTGCTTTGCGGCCAGGATCGACACCTCTATCTTATGAAGATGTGTAACACACGAAACTAGTTTCCTTACGCAATAAATTGCGATCGATTCGCTTGGTGTGGGTCACTGCTGTGGCTTTACAAATATTCTATCTAATGAGTTTAAATTTGGTCCACTGCGTGATGTTCACTATACCACGGCTTCTCATTGTTTTGTGGATGAAATAACGCCTGAACGTTCAGTAACTATACAAGAAATAAGTTCCAGTTGCTTCAGAAGTGTTTGCTTTAGTAGAATTCTATTTGAATAAGAGCTGATGGTTCCTACCTAGCAAGCGAAATATATACTCTGTAAGATCTTAGTGTCTGATTCTTAGCTGGGAAAGGATTTTTCGATAGACGGTACTTTACTACAGAGGTTGAAAGTGAATGCTGCCACTTAAACATGCAGACTTTCCACCTATATTAGTTCGGAAATTTCAACAGCTTTATAGATGATGGTTTTCAACAACAGTACACAATTATTGCACAGAAGGTCAAAAGCAGTGCTGGTGGTTTCTGGGAATAAACCTGGATGACTGTCATGCATTCTAAGCACCGTAGCAGACAACCAAATTTATACATAACTTTTCCGCCAAGCTGATGTTGATTTGCCTATTTGAAGCTAAACAAATTCTGGATTAACTCACTCGGTTTATAAAAGAACATGATTGTGACGTTACAACGCCTACTGTTCACTCATAACATCTATATCCCCTGAGAGTCAGCGTTGAAAGGTGTCTGCAACGAAACCTCGTACTATTGAAGCCTTAATTGCAAAAACAAACATCCCTGCAAGTACAATTATGTACACTTCCGCAACGGCCGATTGCAAAAGTGCTTTTACATCAGGCATCAACCATAGCGCTAAGTTGGTGCAACCACGAAAACGTTTCTGATTGGTTAATGCACAGCAACTACACAACTTACCTTAACTTCACTCGATTTCTTCTTTGAAGAATCGGCAGGTGATCGTTTCAGTTTCCAAACCTTTTGAGTTAAGGCAAGATCCTTGTTTTGACCAACGTCAATCCTTTTCCTGCCGTAGTTTCTAAACGTTCGGAATCGTCGCGAGATACTGTAAGGCATTAACTCCACACCAAGAACATGTGTATTGTTGGCAGCCAATGAGAAAGCTGCTGGAGCTTGCAAAGCACCAGGGGGGGAAGCCAAATTGCCAGAAACCCCCGCGACTTCAACCACCGGGTCGTTTTTACCCGCTGTGGGCTTGGCGCATGCAGGCAGCTGCGCCTCGGCAGCTTCTTTGGATGAGTTCGTAGTTTTAGCTTCGTCAGCAACATCGACATCTTCAGCGATGCGTGTCGGGGATTGTGAAGCGGCTGTGCTACTTTCTTGAAGCGTTTTCGCAACTGGGGGGGGAACCGTACCGTCGTCCGCGAGTGCCGACGCTGCTGGCTGGTCAGTGTTGGCGGCACTGCCATCGGAAGAGGGAGGAACTACAGTACTAGCTGAG
>JGI24159J19872_10004779_pt1 | contig 17364 bp, 8 predicted proteins | sample Ectturendosymbi4_FD_19872 | JGI IMG/M metagenome (IMG submission 19872) | reverse complement strand
CATACATCCATTACTGTATTTTAAAAATGTGGCCCCCCTTCTGGCTTTTGGCCCCTCCTTCTGGTTTATGGCCCCCTTGCTGCTAATCCTGGCGACGGGCCTGCAACCGCCGAAGGCACTCACTCATCTCTGCAGCTGATGGCTTATCCTATGCGATTATATTGTCGCGTAAAAGCACTTGTGACAAGCCTTTATTTGTTCACAGTAAAAACAGTTTGCCTCCATGGTGAATCAGAAATGGATGGATTAAGCCAAGGGTGGGCAATTAGTGGTCCGCGGGCCACATGTGGCCTGCCACAGCGTTTTCAGTGGCCCAAGGACGCATTCAGCAAAAATCTTTAAATCTGAAGTGTATGAGGTTAGATATGTCACACTGATTTCCTTGCGCTGGATAAAGTGTATTTGCACAAGAACAATTATATTTATACCTTGTCTGTACACCATTAATGATTTTTTTTTGCTTATTTATTTTACGATCAAATTAGAAGTTACAAACCTCTGTTAAATGCGGCCTTCTCAAAATGGCTCCCGAGCCAAACTAAATGCTCAGCACCCCTGGATTAAGCGATGGCTGGATGTATTGACCGGAATTTTTACAATAATGGGAAACTATTAAGAAGATTCCGTTCCAAGCGATTTAGATGTAGCCACATAAGCCGTTTGTTGTATTAACTGAGGGTATGTTAATCGGAGTCTGGTGTACTATGCATTTAAAAAATCGGTAACAAGCAAAATGTTAACAGTCGTGCATTCAAGATGCTGTGTAAGAGAAGAGGCGCGAACTCGTGACTTTGCCACCTTCTCGGTAATTATTTCTTTTTTCGGCAATTATTTCGTAAAAGAGGGTAGAAAACTCGTAGCATTCCCATAGTGATGGCCGACATACTGATAGCTTCAAGTACTTAACTTTAAGGCGATTATCGCACGGCAAGTGTCTTCTTGGGAGGATTCAAAACAGCAAAATTATAAAACAGTTAGGATTTACATGTGATTTACTTTACTGGCCCTCTATGTATTTTTTTCTTGTATATATGGCGTGTAGTAATTGCTATCCAGTTTTCAACAGTGGAAATTTGTCATTTTTTATTTAGAGCCGTGCATCGCATATTTATCTACATAAATGGTTTGAGATATTTTTCACGGTGGGGCAAAGCAACTCGTTTACAAGTTGCCAAACCTTTCCGTGAAGTTAATTTTATTTCGGCTGAACTAAAGTTATGAGCTATTTTCAAGATTTGAAACTTTTCACGCGAACTCAATGTTAACTTCCAACGCCAACCCGCGCTGCTTTGGCAAACCAGGCTGCCAGACGTCCTTGAGCGCCAAGGACTTTCCTTGAATTTGCTATCAAAGTGGTTATGACCTTGATCCTTGAAAAGCATTTTACTGTCCTTGAGTATTTTCCGGCGTCCTTGAATGCTCTTGGAATAGTTGTGAAATTGTTCATTATTGAACTATCGAAGTGTATATGAACTATTTATATATAAACTAATCAAGAACAGTTGTGTCACCGCTATATGTGCTATACAGCTGCACCACTACCGGTATATCTAAAAAGTATTCAAAGTAGGCATGAAGTAAAATTTCAATAATCACAAAACGACAAAATGTCCTTGAAAAAATATCAAGTGATCTGGCAACTTTAACTCCAGACCGACTGCCAGAGGCAATGATTCACTAATACCCCACCGATATTCCAACGCATTGGCTCTATTTTGAGAAATACCTGCGTATACGCTGACGCAAGTTGAATCAACTTTTAAAGAGCAGTGATCTAAGCATTCCGGGCGGCTACGTCTCGACTTGAACAAGTCACTTACAAACGTAACAAAAATTTTTAGTACCAACATAGGTTTTCAAACGAAATCATACATTTTTCACAGAATAAAAAAATGGCGTTAACACGCAAACACAACAATATTTCAATGTACTTCTCTGTAACGAAGTCCCACTAAAAAACAAATTGCGCACTACTATGTCTTCGTCATGCTATGAAATCCCCAGGCTCATTTGAGCAACAATTCTCCCTAAATACGAAATTTCTTGGAATTAAGAGGGAATGGTATGGGGAGTGGATTAATTGTGAAAGCTTGTTGATCTGAGTAGTAGGCTTCTTTATTAACTTATATTAGCAGGTTTACTCTGAGTGTTTTTGTGTGTAGAAAGTGTGCAGTGAAAAGGGTTGACATTGTTTTGCGACAAGAATGCATTATAAAGTCGTCATGTTTGCAAACGCTCGACTGCATTGCATTACAACATGGTGATTGTTTCTTCACAGAGTGGCAAACAGTTGACCCTGAGCATCTGCTCATATTATCCACGTGGAGTAAATTCTGAAAACAGTCCACTGCGTAGTTTGCATAATGAAAAGATCACGTGCAGAACTGTCACCAGAGAGTTTTCAAAAGGGGGGTTTGCAGTTCGGCGGGTGGGCTTTGCGTTTGAGCGGGGGGACTTGACATTATAAAATTAACTAAAAATCCACTTATTTATAGTGTTTCACGTTTCAATGTGTGGGGCTTAGAGTTTTGTTTGGAGGTCTAAGCCCATGAAAGCCCCCCGTTGCGACGGGTCTGTCAAGTGGTAGCTATTTGAAACACATGTAGCAGTAAGTTTTCATTTTAGACGAAAAAATGAATTAACAAATAGATAATCCTGCAAATATCGCCAAGTTCTTCAACATAAAATGCTTGTTTCCGGTTTTAGTGCTTGTTCACGACTCTGAACGTTAACTTATGTCTTGTGCTTTATTCTGATGCTTCCAACCGGCAATGGCCAATGTACACAGCAACCCCACCTACATGTAAACAAATGATGTGGCCCTCGTCAACACAGAACACGTAACGCTGGCGCTAGCAAATCATCTGTATCGCGGTCATCTTCGCAGTCAAGGCTATAGATGCGTAGATGAAGGGCGGCCCCTGATTTTTTCTATTTGCTGTATTTGCTCATTGATGATGTAATAAAATCTTTTTTAGAGCCGAGCCTGACTCATCCGGTGATGTGCAAGCGTCCGCGGCGATGAGTGTGGCCGTTTGCGGTTTGTACTGTAAACAACGCAAGGTCTTGATCACGCTGTATTCGTGCAGTGCTTACCCGTTTATCTCTTCCGCAGGAACCGATTGTACAAACACGAACAAAGCTGCTTTGAAACCGCTGACCAGGTGAGACGCAAACGTTCGTGAAAATAAACATAGTTTGCAATAAAAAAGATTTCAATTGTATTTCGCTTCGACGGGACTTGATTGTAATGGCATGTGATGAGAAGCAGTTGGACAGAACGTTCTCAAGGTTTCAGATCAATTCCACAAATTTGCAGCTAAAATGCAAGGAAACGGTTTTCTCTTAACATGAACGTTGGCTTTCGCACTAAAAACGTTGCTAGGTCAGATGAAAACCAGTTGCCTACTGATGCTTACCTTCATGGAGCTGTAAATAGCAACTTTTCATGAAGTACAAGTGCCTTCAAGAATTTCTCCATTCCAGTGTCGCAGTGTTTATTCATTTGAAATGACCAAAACTGTTTGAGTTTGGTTTCAACCCGGAAAGACCTTGATAGAAGCTAACCTTAATACAAAATTGATGTAATAAGTAAACAAACAATCAATTTAAGCGATTTATCCTTCTGATCTGCGTATTGTCGGGCCTTAGGTAACAGTCAGATCTACATGAGTCGGCTTGCGAATGGTGAACTTCGCGCTCCTTGATAATTTCACTCTTAATATCGTTAAGATAAAATATAAAAGTCTCAGAAAATGCTATCTAAATAAACTCAAACAGGAAAATTGCACAAGCTTTTGTCCTCAGACGATGTTATCTTTCTTCACATAATAAAAGTGTGTAAGAATTTATGCATTCAATTAATCACACGGACATTACGAGGGAAATATTGGGTGGAATATAGTTTTTGTTCAAAGGTTTACACCAGATTTACATACGTAATATGACCATTTCCACTCCACAACGTGTAGGAGACACAGCCAGTGCCATAAAGTATCACTGTATATCTAAATGGGATCTTGATATTCACATGCTCTGCTATTCACGTGTTGAAAAACTTTCTCAGATCAGAAATAAGCAGCAGCAGATTTAGATTTGAACAACGATTGTGTGGTACGCACTGCTCGAGCGAAGAGATGAAAACTTTAGCTTTGATGTATATTGAATATTGATGCTTTAAGTAGATATAAGATTGTAACGAAATTAGGATTACGCAACCTGTTCGAGTTGCTTTATTGGTGGTTACGCTTTTCAAAAATCTTTGAAATAAGCCCAATTCAGTTGAGGTTAGGGATTGTTTGAAAGACTTGCATGACGCAGTGGTGTTGTCAAGTTGCTTCATATGTTGACAATAAACTTTTCCTGACGTTAAAGTCTTGATTGATTATATGCGACATGAGCTGTTCAACAGTCTCCCTTTGTTACATCGCCGTTTTGATTAAGCATGACGCAAGACGGACGCCATTGCCAAAGCAAATCCGGCCTGACATTAGGTCAAGTCAGAGCCGGAAAGCTAGTTAAGTGTTCCATTGTTTCGAGGACCAAAATAAGTGCTTCTTTAGCGAACATCACAACAATTCTGAAGAAATTCTCTGTAACAGCGTTTCGCTTGATCTCCGCTAATCGCATGACGAACTCTCCCGGAAGACGCATGGCAAACTGTTTCCCCTACAGAACTTAAATCACCTTTTCAGTCTTCCTTTACGGCGTGCTTCCAGATAAGCCGACAAAATTTGGTGCGGACATGCATTAAAATATATCCGATAGCTTTACCGAAAGGCGATTATTACGAGAGTAAATTTTTTCAATTAACAAGAGTTGTTCCTACCAGTGACAACCGAATAACAGTAAGTTTTTTTAGGTCAACGTTGTTACTGGATAATTTTTCATTCACGGACTCACGTTATTACAGTTCACGAAACGTTTTGCTGAACAAGTTGATTCTCGACCTATTGCGAAAACGTAGCAACTAATTTTTGGTCTTTGAAACGCCAAAGTGGGTGCAACAGCACTCTGCAATCAAAAAATTCAGTTCACACAGTTTACCAGGGTAAAAAAACTGAAAATTTGTCCTGACAAGTCTTATAGAGTGGAGCACTGGAGGGCAACGGGTAGAGATTAATCAGACAAATGAATTCCAGCCTTGCAAATGCAACTTGTTCAGTTTGATTTGCAAAAAAGACTGTAACATTTAACAACTACTATAAGATAGATGCACGCCATATCAATCCAGGAATCTAAGTGCTGCTAGCAACCAAGTATTGACAGATCAACGCATAAGTTGAATAGTGAAGGAGAAAGAACTTCGGCATATTACGGAGTTTGTACTTACTGTAATACACCATCACCTCACAGTTGTTACGTTAAAACTCGTTAAAACCTGAAACAGTGGCGACAAAACATTGTTTTTGAAAACAACAGCTCAGCTCAAGTTACACTATAAAGAATTGCCAAAGCCAACACTGACAGAAGAATTTTGATGGTGCCTATTCACATGTAATTTTGCGGATAGGTAAAGCAACTCTGAAGTCGGTCCTCTGCATAGATGTCAAATTTTTACCGAGTTGAAATGAAGTGGAAAGGACTGAAACGCGGAATCTACAAGCGACGTTTCATGTGAGTTTCTGAAATACAGGACTTTGTTATATGACTTGGCAAAGCTTTATATACATTTTTGTGCATATAATCAACTGTAGTACATATGGCAAACACCTCTAATGCAAAAGATTTCAAAAGTAGTTTGTCAGAGGGGAATTTTCGGATAGCTTCATTCATTCAAGTGCTGGATTTGATTAATGTGTTTTGTGTATATGCTTCTCCGTCTAATTTGTGTGTGACACTGAGACTTCTGACCATCAAACCAGTGGTTTTTGAAGGAGCGCACTCTTTCAACCAAATCAAATTTACGTGCGCGGCATCTCCAAGACTGACTTTTTCTAGGTAGCCTACTTATGCTGAATTATAAATTGAGATCTACCGCAGTTGGTTGGCATTACTCATATTTTAGCAGATTGTTCACAAACAAAAATTGTGATCAAAACCGTCACCTTGCTGTAATGACATCTTTTCACAATTCTTCAAAAATTTACTACAAAAATAGACTTATCATCTTTAGCACCTATGGCTTTTAGACCCACTTCCTTTCTTGAAGAAAACAACTGCAAAACTGTTAGAGATTGTTAAATGCCTAACCTTCTCTGCTTGTTTTTCTGGCTCCACACCAACGGGCCATCAAGCCATGCTTGAATTGCTGTAAAATCGTTCACAGCAGATCTTTTTGTTGGGTTATGTGTATTTTAGAGTTAATTTACATTACAGGGCTGAATATGTTTTTTCAACCTTTTTTTCGAAAAAACATATTACTTGCCTATATGTGAAAGGTTTTCGCGCTTTACACCATAGCTTCATTGCATGATTTCTTCGTTGAAAATTTACCATTTTATTCTCCTGTCCTGTACATGTGGTCAGGGACCGAGTTTAAGGGGAGGACATGTCCCACCCAACTATTGGAGAGGGGGGACATAATACCTTTTGTCCCCTCCAATATTTTGTGATAAAAAGTAATGTATTTGCGCAGATTTCATGGGTACATTACTGTTGGAAACCCCCATCATAAAGCCAGGGATTGAATAAATAAGAAAAATGGACATAATCACTGGATTGTCTGTAGACACAGTGTACAAATTTACTAGAGTATGTACACTGAATTATCATGATTGCTAATAATTGTGTTGGTTAGTTTGAATTAATCGAATCAGTGTGTGCATAAATGTTGCAACGTTGCTCAATCATGTGACTGATTTGTGTCATGTTCTTGTGAATCGATTTCCTGCGCTGGTCTGTAGCCTGCAATATACAGAACACAGTTGCCAATGCTAGTATTTATTAAAAAGATCTTGTGGTATGGTTTTGATTTGATCTATGTGGTTCAGTGCAGGGGTCTTAAACTTAAATTTCTATGAGGGCCATTTGAGGACATGAAGTAACCTGAGGGCAGCATTATGATGCTGACGAAACAAAGGCGCGGTACCTGAACCTTACTAGAAAAAGTTTTACATCTTATTTATTGCGCAACGTATGATGAGTTATAGAAAAAGCATTTCTAGCCGTCTCTACGTCTGTAGAGAGTTGCTCACTCGCTGATCAAGCGCTTTTAAAAAGATCTTTCTGCAGGTTGCATATCACTAAATATTTGGTTGCCGCCAGGGCGGCATCCAGCTGAAATTTTCGGGGGGAATGACTGTAACTTGTTGTTGACTCTAACAAATAAAACACTTATTGGCACTTTTGAAATGCTTTTGAAAATTTTGAAGGAGTGCGCAATTGCAGGTTTGACCCACTCTGGTTGCGGGCCTGGTTGCCGAAAGAAAGTGGCTTGAGACTACGAGAATTTCCGGAATCTTAACTTTTTTCTAATCGCGACCACAGCCTGCTTAAGACATCTCACATAGGCCATGTGCCGAACTCGGGATTAATTTGATTAAAATCTTGGGATCGCAAGAATGTATCTATGAACGTCAAAACGGTGCGAATGCCCACTGATTTGTGGATTTATATTTTTGTACAATACAATAAAACTGTTTTACAATAAAGCACACGCCCGCTACACAAAGACTGTATGCGTCATAATTATCTTGGTGTTGTAATTTTCGGTAGACTCATTTTTGCCTACTCCTCGGAGTGTCACGAAAAGTTATCTAGGGCTAGGCCACGTAAGTAAAAACGTTGAGAAACACTGACCTAGCCGGTTTCTATGAAATATCAATTAATGGCTATCACGTACAATTTCATTGAACAATTGCAAGTAACTTATTACACACGCTGCAACCAGTGTTGCCAGCCACTCCTAGCAATTTCGGAAGTCATTTAGTGATCTGTTTATTTTCGAGAAGAATCTAGTTATTTGTGGTTATTCTTTAAGTTATATTAATACTTTTAGTTATTTCCCTGTCTCGGTTCGTGAAAACAACTGTTGAATGTCAATTTCGAGTAGATTTGAGCAACGTCTTGTCTATAGATTTGGTTAATAGATGAAAGTAAAAAAAACACAAAGATGTCACTTCTTATGTGGTTCAACGAGAAATACAGCTATGTGAGACTAGCAAAAATGCCAAATAACCTAGGAAGGTTGTAGCACGCAAAACTGTCAAACCTACATCAGCTAAGGCTGAACACGTTTTCTCGGCTATTTTGCAAATAAGACCAGGAACCGTTTTAATGAAAAACTCTTATTTGGTTCCTATTTATGCTTCGACATTATAAGAAATGAACGCGGGTACTGCAGTTTATGTGCGTACTTTTTCAATTTTGTTTATCCCGAAAAATCCTGGAGTTGTTTAATAGATATCTTGGAATTTCTAATGTGACTCCGAAGTCCAAACCCTGGCCACTTGTTACTGGCTGCTTTTAGTTTAAAAAATTGTATTTTTGTTTATTGTTTGAACAAGGCGTAAAGTAAGTAATAGGTTTGAGCGGACTTTCTTGACAGCTCTGATTTTTGACCGGTAGATGTGAATTTTAAGTCAAAAATTGTTGGCAGTGTACCGCCAATTGAATTGACAACGACGCTGGTATGTGAGCAGTATTGAATGTATGCAAAAGATAGTAGATGTTGGTAAAAACAGCTCACAATTTCACTTTGCTTTGTCTCAACTAGAAGCGCGTTAAATTTTTTAACTTTCTCCGAGATTTTTTTGCTATTACGCAAAATATCTCAAATCGTACGGGCGGTGCAATATGCAATGCACACAGTTGTGAGCAGAAAATGGCAAGTTTGTATAAGTCGGAGATAAGTTGGCAATTACGTTTATATTCCCTATATACCCTTTAAAAATGTTTAAAATGGCCAACTACAAACTTGGGACTGCACGAAAAACTTAAGTTCTCTTGCGATGAAACCCCGTTGGAGGTTTCTTCCATACACAACAGTGGGTTCAAACGATATGTTATCCTGCTTTATTTAAAGCACTTGTTAGGTAAAAAAGTCCTATATCCTTGGTGAAAGGTGGCTCCAAAACAAACGCTAAAATGATCGTTTTGAGCTAATATGCCCAGAGTGCAAACAAAGCTTTCTTTTTCCCTTCAGGTACTTTTACTCTTTAATGTGTTTCGTTATTTAAATATGTATTTTATTTTTTGAAGTTAAACATTCAGCATGTTTTTCTAAAAAAACTTTCTCTTTATTTTATACTGAATCAAAAGATCGTTGGAGAGTTTGAGGGAAGTTCAGTTGTATCCTTTTAATTCAAATTTAGTTCGTTCTTTAACTGCAGATTTGCAGGAAAATCTTCACTGTTCTATAACTGTTTTTTATAACCTTAATTTAACTGCCTTAAGAAGTTCTAGGATTTCTGAAAATGTCTTTCTGGAAACTAACTAATTTGATTAAGTAAGCTAACAATGCAAAAACCTTGAAGGCCGTTTCAACCGAAAGCAAGCAAACTAGACTTGGCAAGACGAAGAAAAAATATGGGTAGGCAACCTTTGCGTGTCATTATAGCAGTCGACAAAAGGTTTGAAGCAATAAAGACTAGAGACATGCACCATAGTCCACAGACAGTCTGCTTGTGTCTTTGACACATGCAAGCAGAAATCACTATAGGTACAGATAGAACTGACTGCGAAAGGTGTGGGGCGACTTCCAAATTGAGGCATATTGAAGAAATTTGAATCCTATGTGAAAACACAACCGTACTTTCAGAAACACGAAAAGCATAAAGAATAAATGTAGGAAAACCCCAAAAAGCAGAGAAAAATTTCAAACTTTTTGTACTGTCGGTCAATCGATTTCGATGTTCGAACATTGATCACAATCTGATACAAGAGCTAGTTTCGTGGAAAACGTATTAATTTACAAATTGTAAAAATAAATTCTTGCTGACAAAGCCCAGAAAATCTAATGAGATTTCTCAATATGTTCCAGCTGAATGACGAGAAAACCCTGATTGGTGGAAGGGAGATAACACAAAGCTGTAATTTGATGTTTAGACCGTTTACTATAACTTTAGCTAGTAATGAACAAGTATTGCTTTCGCGCGCGATGGTGAGGTACTTAAAATTTATCAGCAGGTGTGGTTGGTANGCTCGTTTTTTATTGCAANAGGTAGACTGACCGTGCATAAATGAAGCGTAAAATCACTATACGACGATGTTTAGTGTTGATGATTTCAATTTTTGTCCACGAGATGTCGCCCAAGCCTTGCTAACTAGCTCTTCAGAAAAATGATGAGTAGATGCTAAGAAGTATACTGAGAGAGTACATGGTTGGACACTGGTTTTACAGCTTGAATGACTAGGCATCTTTACATTTATTCTTTTCTTGCATCGTTGCAATACGTATGGGCAATGCATTAATTTTTCGTAATTATATTTAATGTTGCAGATAAGTTCAATGATAAGCAAGAACACTACCTTTAGAAAAATGATAGTTACACATTTCCACTAATAGGACCTACAACACAAAACTCATTTGTGCTGTTTTTCTAAAATACGTTTGCTAGATTTATAGGGTTACTTTGTTGCAAGCCTTTGTACTTGTTTAAACTTACAATTTTACACAATAAAAAGAAATGGAAAATGAAACCTTTGCTTTCAGTAAAAAAGCGTTTGTTCTCTGCAATGGAATTCGGTAGCAATCTGTTGACATTCAAAAATAGGGCAGGCTGGTAACTGAAGTTGCACCGGCTGAGCAAAGCTTGTCAAATTTTAACTGAAAACCGACTTCAAGCTTCTGTGTGTCTGAAAAGCAACGTAGCTTCTCCTTCTCTATGACTTTGCATTTTATGAAACTGTTCAATTCTTTGCCGTTTGTGGTTGGCAATAGAGATTCTAAAACACCTAGGAACAAGCAGAAGCTCTAACCTTGGGTGTGTGCAATTTTAGGGTAAGCCCTACCTATTCACTGTACTTTGTTGAAATTAAGATATGAACTAAGGCCCATACACAAAACATATTGAAAAAAAGTAACCAATGATTTGGAATATCAACGAATCAGCCAGCTTGCATTTGCCTCAAAGTGATACTATTTGGCATAACCTAGTCAAAAATTGATGATGTAAAAAATGTTTGCACAGTGACATGACAGTCTAGTAAAGTGAAGTTTGCAAGATTGCAAAGCAGAAATTGTGAAGATCACTATCACTTTTGCTGCACATAAGCAGTTGGCCTGAAAAAGACTGCTTTCTCAAATCTATTTGTATACTTTATGACAATAAAAACTTCTCATTGATAAAATGCTTGTAACTTCAGCAGTTTCAACAAATTAAAGTCTATATTTGTCGTTAAAGTCACTCATGAAGTGCTTGAACATTGATTCTTCTTTGGAGCATAACAAACGAAAAACTTAAATCGCTGTCACTTTTCAAAATATTTAATCATCCATACGGAATAATGATATCTTAGCCAGCGATTTATATTTAGTGCGCAACTCAATTCTTGTTTTTATATAAAAATGAAAGCAACAAACACTGCAACACCTAATCCTTGACGGTATCTCGTGACATGTTTTTATTTAGCAGTTTACCGCTTACTCCTCCATTAAAAACGGTTCATGTTGCACGCAGCACTTTGGTGCAAACGCAAAGGTCTCAGGGGCGTATCCTTTCATGAAGCGGACCAATTAAAGCAGAATACTGCAGAAGCTCGGCAATGCGTGCGTGCTGCGGCAACTGAGGATAGAAGCAGAGCGTGATGCTGGTTCATGCAGTTCGAAAGGTGTCGCCTGGCGGTAGTACGCATGAAGAAAACGCTTGTGTTGGACTTGACTTTGAAAGGCCTTCTCCGCCGTTTTGTTTTAGGGGCAAACAACTTGACAGTGATGTTTCGTAACGAAGTTGGTTGTGATTTATTGCAGATGGATCATCTACGTTTCTAGTAAGAGTTCGCCGTGTTCTTGGCTATCAAGTACGCGACATCGATTGATATCAAATTTTGTACACAAACCAACACGTGAAAGGGCATCGGTGTTCCGCATGGCTGATGGCGAGTACGCTTACACAGCAAACTTTTCAACAGCACTTGCGTTTAGCAAACTTTTAAATCTTATCCCGCAATCAATCATAGTTGTGACAAGCAAAGATTGGCATTTGCAGTTTCCAAGTCACGATCAGGCGTGAGCTCAAGTTCTGAGAAATGTCGACNTGGTAATGTTTCACCAGACCGCGCGTCTCGCTGTTTTAAGCATCAAGATTAGATAGTGTCAACCTCTTTACGTCTTACAATTTCAAATCGAGCTCGTTATCCTGCATCACATTCAGTTTTTCTCTTTCAGTCGTGCAGCTTGAGCCAAGCAAATTAATTGTTTCAAGTGTCTCGTGAAAGTAGAAAATCTTATTAATCTCTTGCATGTCGCGTTTGTCCAGAATATTGTTATCAGAGATTTGGCTTAGTTCGAAACTTCTTGCGTTTAGATTTTTAAGGACGTAATTGATCATCGCATCTTGTTTTCGAGGCCGGAGTGGTACACGGCAGTACTTATATTCGACTTAACGTAAAACAGTTGATGATCGTTCTGCTACTCCTATGCTGAAGAACTAAAATCACTGTGTAGGCATTTTAGTTTTCAACATGAGAAACGCGAGCCGCTTCCTTCCGTCTTGTAAACGAAGATTTGTATCCCAAGCGCTTTGATGGGTACCGAAAAAGTAGCTGGGGTGACGCCAAGCAGTTAAAGAGCTTGTTTCTTTTCATATGCTCTTGAATGCTGCTGCAACCATGAAATAGGTTTCATGTTACTACCTCATCATGTCTCCGCCCAATACCTGTAGATTTAAACCAGGAGATAGTTGAAGAGTTTTAAACACGCACTCCTGCAGTGTTGCAACACCCACGCCCGTTGTCATTACCATGTAAATTCCGCGGAAGGTCGTTTATCAATTTTCCCCTCATCTACTTGAATGCCGGTGGAAATTTCGGGTATTGTTCATGCTTGACAAACAACGGAGGAAACGGTCGCGAGGTTCGCGGCACAGAGAGGTTTCCACGGGCAGCTCTTCAGCTCTATTTTGAGTTTGGCGATGCTCAACAAGCGTTCACACTTGACTATGAGTTTGTCGACCTACAGGTTTTTTAAGTTTGATTCAACAGCAATATGCCATTTCATACATCAACCTGACATGTTCTCATTAAACGTTATGACGAGGGCTTGTTATTTGATAAAAAGGCCCGAAACGTAATCGCACATTGCGAAATCATCGTGAAATTCATTGTGAAAGCCAACTGTCTGCGTTCGTCGAGAATAGCAAGAAATCAATCTTCTGACAAAGACTATACAGTGCAATATCAAGATCAAACCACGCACATTACGACTCAGTAAATACTGTCATAAAATCGACCAACCATAAACGAAAGACTGCAAAATGCTTTTTTCCACTTTGAGCACGCTTGAGTAAATCCAATTTATAAAGTTTTTTTTTCCAAAATCTTAAACACTCGCAGAATTACTGCCTAATGTTGCGTTTCCACAAATCACGAATAAAAAGTAGAAACTCACTTGTTCGTTGGAGTTAGGCCAGAAATGATTTGATAAATTGCAAAGCAGAATTAGCTTAGATTTGGAATTCCTTGCGTTCCCTGTTTCTCAGCCATTCTCAACCAACGGGACGTGCAGAAGACGGAAACATACAGTAGGCAAGGTGTTAGTCCTTTGAAGCGCAGAATTTTTCGTGAAAGCACATATTTTTAACGTGTCACATTGCAAGATCGCCTAACTTAGCTCAGGTAATTACCCGTTGCAAAACCAACTGCATGTGATCACTGCAGATAACCTATTCAGGATTTCAGGACAAGATGTGGAACGTGTTTGCGAATTGATTGGCCGTGCGTCAAGCGATCTGACGCACGGTCCGCGAAGGCTTTCGCACAGACTACCACATGCGTGCTGCAGTTTTGTGGTAAGTGGGAGAATTGCTTGCTTGCTAACGTGTAACCTTAGGTTGACGAAGCCACTGTGTGATCATTTCTAAAGCTAGACGTGCATTATATTGATAGGCAAGTTATATGAAATGCGAGACACACGAATTTCGTGAGAGACAACCTCACAATATATCTGCACCAAGCAGGGCCGGATTTAGCTGATGCGAGGCCCTAGGCCAGTGGTTCTTAACCTTTTTTTACATATCTTACCATTTTATCAAATAAGATTTCCAGATTTCCNCACAATGCACTCAGTGGTGCTCGTTTATTAAAAATGCATTAACAAACTCATACAGTTTAGAATGATTAATAAAAATGTAAATTTGTTGCAATTTACGGTCCAGTAAATTCACCCCCTTGGAAGATGAAATTTACCCCCAGGAGTAAATTTACCCCAGGTTAAGAACCACTGCCCTAGGCTAATCCACTTTTGAGGCCCCCTCTCCCATTGTTACGACAAAAAAATGGAAAAGCGTTAATCAATTTCCGGAAAGCCGAAAATGACGATATCGACGCTTTGAAAGTACGATCAATACAAAATTCCAAATTGTTACTAGAGTGCCCCACGATCACTGCTCTTGTTGCTGCCTTGGACGCAAAAGCGTTCAATGACACGGAATTGTTGAAATCTTACTTGGCTGGCGGGAACAGGGATTATCAATTTTTGCAGGCAAACCAACCCAAAAAGTCACGGTTAAATACTGTATATGACAAAACATATCGCCTACATTTTTTACAAGTTTCACATCTGTTTTTCCTTATCTGTGATAAAAAAAACAAACACACTGCACATATGCGTAGCGGCATAAAGACATTAATAAAGTACAACGTAAGGATCACGTTGCTACTATAGCTTATCGCTTACCACGGCTGTAAAAATCTCACAGACTATAGCTTGTCGCTTACCACGGCTGTAAAAATCTCTGTGGCGACGGTACTGGTTTAAAAGTTACTTATGCTGTCCTTATTGAATTACGTACAAAAAGGTACAATCATCGATTTAGGTAGGGTTGAACAGAGCGCGGTAAAAAATTAAAAAGGTTTTGTCCTGGCCTTCTTCATAACAAAATCATCTAGGAATTCACTAAAATTTGTCGGCCTAAGTTTGTCCCTAATGCACAGAATTCTTGCTGTGGGCAACCTCTCCTGGAGCATTGAGACCCTTTATTTCATTTTTAGTTCTTCTGAATCTTGGAAAAACCTTTCTCCTGAAGCCATCAAGCTAAGAAACAAAGGTCCGCGTGGTTAGATAAACTAAAAATCACAAATGTAATGAGGCATCAGTCCGAACGCGCTTTTGTCATTTTCTTGCTGTTACCCTTTTCTTTGTCTCTTTGGGGTAGAGTTATGTGGTTGCCAGTTGCCAAAGTTACTTTTGTTTGCTACTCAAGCTCATTAAGATCTTCTTTGATTTGCTGAGTATGGAAGAAGTACAAACTTGCGCAAGTAATCAATAGCAGTCTGATTTCTGAATGACTTTGTTAAAAAACATCTAACAATACCAACAGAGCTTTACATAATAGAAACCCTAACACAACTACAGCATTGCTCAGAAGAAGCAACTATGTTTTTATTGTAGGATAATGCTGCTAGCCCACACAGCTCTTATCTGCAGTACAGCCTTAAGCTTCGGTCAGGTGCATTTCAAACACGAACAGCCACAAGTTCTTTCGCCTGATTCACACGTAACACTAGGTACGATTCAGCAAACACAGGACGCAACCTGCTTGCACTGAGTATATCGACACACTAATCGGCATGCGGCAACGGTCGTATTGAAATTCATGGAAACTCATTGGAGGACCTTGGACTTGTTGGAGGCGTTATCAAAACGGAATCTGGTTGGTTGAATAAAATAAAATCTCATGAATAGGGCAACCAATTTTTTGACCTAAAATATTGAAATTTTGACTTTANAATTTACACATTTTGACTTTACTTTGACCTATCAATTTCCTGCGTTTGCAATTGAAACGTGGAGTACAAAGCATACGAGTATATTCGAAATCAATTAACCGATAAGTTAAAATATTTTTNCTGTTGAAATGAAACAAAAATCAAAAGTGTGAAAGACGCAACGAAAATAGAGGTAACAAACTGTAAACGAAAATCAATCCAAACGCACAACAGGAATATCCAGTGTCAATAAATCTCCTGAAGTCACTGAGAATGTTCTGCTTTCATGGGCTTCCGCAGGGGGGGAGAGCAAAACGGGCATTTGACCCCCCTGGAAATTGGGTCTAAGAAACAAACATTTCTGGAAAATGTGAAGTCAGGAATTTAATTCTGATTATTTGGGTTAATTCTTGCAATGACAGTTCGTTTGGCAATTTGACACACTGCACAAGAGTCAGGTTCACTCTTTTGATAACATACAGTTATGAGCTTGCAGTTCACTCATGTCCGCTCATTGCCTACAGAGGCAGGTTGCGAAACTCGGGAGCGAAATGTTCTTCCATGGCCTTTGTTGCGTAACAATAACATGGCAACAAATCTTCGAAGATGCACTTCAAGTCACGGTGGTAGGCATTTTGCCGCATGCAACTATCGAATGCAGACGTCTTGACAGGTAATGCAGCGAGACAGTGACTGCTGCTAGCGGTAAGGCACGTAGGTTCAAACCAATGATGGGCGAATTGCGGGTCGCCGACATATTTTGTGTGACTCTTCTAGATGAACAGAAATACAGTATCTCAAATCGATAGAAAGTTGTTGCCTCAAATTTAACAGTTGTTTCATTTATCAACATATTTACACACGTTTGTGAACTTAGTCACCAGCTGTGTTACCTGTAAGAAAATTGTACATTGAGCAAATGTTTGTTTCAGTGCGCATGCAATTTCACAACCTTGTAGACCAGGGTCTCTCAAACACGCGGGCCGCATGTGGCCCCGGAGGGCATTTTGTGCGGCTCGCAGGGGCGGATCCAGCCAGTAACGTTAGGGGGGCGATTTCAGAAATATTTGGAAGTCAAGTCTCATAACGGCTTTGCTACTGTAAGAGGGATGAATTACACTTCATAACACTCCTGTTACAAAACGATGGACAACAAAATGGCCTTATATCGCGTATGCTCTTTTCCGCATTGTAAAAAATTATGGTGAATAAAGTTACTTTTATAGGTTTTAGGGGGGAAATCGCCCCCGCCTGGATCCGCCCCTGGCGGCCCGCGATGCGTTTTGCGAATTTTCATATAATCAACATTTAAGTTTTTAGTTTATTCACCGATGTTTAAAAGTGCTCCGCCAGTAAGTGAACAAGTTTTTTTTAAACGAACGTAGATGAGGCTAGAAATGATTTGCCTGTAACTCACGATACATTTCGCAAGAAATAAAACGTAAAAGCTGTTTCTAGTAAGGTTCAGGTACCGCCATTATTGCGTCAGCGTCATAATGCGGCCCTCCGGTTGCTTTGTTTATAGGTCCTAATTTGGCCCTAGGAGCAATTTGTGTT
>JGI24159J19872_10004778_pt1 | contig 17365 bp, 9 predicted proteins | sample Ectturendosymbi4_FD_19872 | JGI IMG/M metagenome (IMG submission 19872) | reverse complement strand
GACAAACAATAGGCGCACTCATCATATCTTATGTACAGTAGGCCGTGGTCGTAACGTACGTGCACTCATCCTGACGTACGTGCACTCATCCTGACGTACGTACACTCATCCTGACGTACGTGCACTCATCCTGACGTACGTACACTCATCCTGACGTACGTGAACTCATCCTGACGTACGTACACGTATCCTGACGCGCGTGCACTCATCCTGACGTACGTGCACTCATCCTGACGCACGTACACTCATCCTGACGTACGTGAACTCATCCTGACGTACGTACACTTATCCTGACGCGCGTGCACTCATCCTGACGTACGTGCACTCATCCTGACGTACGTGCACCCGTCATGACATACGTGCACTCATCATGACATATGTGCACCCATCATGACATGCGTGCACTCATCATGACATATGTGCATTCATCATGTCACATTTGCGCTCATCATGACATGAACGCGGTTCAATCGTAACATTCGCAGAGCTACACGGTACGTGCAACCTGTTTTTCACCCCGAACGCCTTTCGAGTTCTGCGTCTCTTGCGACCGACTTCCTATACCGTGCTGCAACGTACAAATTAAATCGCAGTTTGTCATAAAAATTACCTGTCACTATGCAGCTCGTAGGCTGACATTGCAGCTAGTAACTTTGCATTTTAGTGTTTTTCGAACCGTTGTACAAAGATCTGTTTTGTAAGCGTAGTGCGTAGTTCTTGTTTTATGTTGAAGCATACATTTTACACGCGCGTTTAGCAGTGAGTGTATCTGAGCAATTTTTTTGTCAGATTACACGACGCTACAAAATTAAAAACAGTTTTTTGGCTGAAATTTTCAGTGTACTATTTGCAGGCGGTGGTTCCGAAAATGTTATCAATTTTTTTCTTTGATCGATGCTTTCAATGTCACATTGTTCTTCACTTTTTATGAATTTTTTTACTGTAAAGATCATTTTTTATTTGGTAGTGTCCAGTACATAAGCGAAAAATAATAATGGAGTGTTGCTTCTTGATCAGAAGGGAAGACTGTAACAGTGTTGGAAAAGTGGTTTTGTAACCACTACCCTTTGGGCCGGTTTGGTAATGAATGGGTTTCCCACGCTTGGGCAGAGTGCTGGTAGATAAAGGAAAATATATCGGAAAAATTCAGCCGGATATTGACATGTTTCTAGAGAAGACACTGAAGTGGGTCGGGGGAAGGTTCCGCTTGGTCGGCTATTTCATTCCCTGGGATAATCAGGTGGGTGGGAATCCAAACCAACTTGACCTCGTAACCTGTAACTGAAAGGGTTGAACAGAGCAATTTGTGATCGATTGTAATTTGTGATCGATTGTAGTTTCAATTTGTGATCGATTGTAGTGAGTTGAGACTGTCCGTCCTGATGCCAGCCTTGGCTAGCTTCAACGAGTAAATGAGGCACAGGGCGTGAAGAATGGCAAACAGTTCGGAGATGGCGTAAGTTGAAAATTTATGAATGTTCGTAGCCGCTAGGTAGGCACCGCAACCGGCTCTTGCGGATGTTTTTATCCAGCTGCGGTAGGTTTTGACAAACGTGTTATACATGTGCAAATGTGAAGAGCACACAAGTGCAATGAAAAGAGACACAGTCCGGTGTGCGAAATGTAAGAGTGAAGTCGACAACAGGATTCCGCATCAACAGCAGAGGAATATTTGGGATGTGCAAAAGGAGCGGAGACGAAAACCGAGTGATCAACCTCAATCTTTGTGAACATGGCGCAGAAACCAGAAAAATTGGGAAAACACTCTTGCCAGCAATCTTCAGTTAGTGACATACCTGGACGTTCACTGAATAACAGGAGGTGGGCTTTATCTTCAAGGCACAAGAACTTGTGTCCAATGATTCGCTGCATTTCATCGGAAGCGTGATGTAGACAAACCACTTGAGTTCTGGGCATGGCTGCAGTGCACACACACAGTGCATCATTTTCGATATTAAGTAAAGGTCTTAATAAATTGAGAGACGAGAAAAAATGTGCTTCCGCACCACACTCTTTTGCAGACCTAACAAGCGACCTGTAAACCACAAGGAGTGAACGTTTACCTACGCCCCAGGACGTGTCTTTCAACAACCGAATAACACTGAGGTGACCCCGGCATTTCTCTGCAACTTTCTGTATATGCGACGAGAAGGTACAAAATAGCGTTTCGCTGAAAAGTGATTCTTAGGTACTTGTCCTCATTTCTCATGTGAAGTTGGATGCTGTTTTGTAGGAGCAAGGAAATAGGTGTCGGATTATTTTTCCATTTAAACAGTACAGCAGAGTTGGTACCGAAGATTTTAAAACCACAGACATCACACCAGTTGCATACTTCAGAAAAGGAGAGTTGACATAGCTGGTTCAACAGGGTTACATCCGACCCACATTCCTAGAAGCACAAATCATCAGCGTACAACGCAGCAGGAGCGGTGATTTTTTTTGACAGATCATTGATCATTAGGGAGAAGAGCATGGAACTAACGACGCTTCCTTGCGACGTACCGTTTTCCAGGCGATTAGTCATAGATGCGGTAGACCCAGTCCTCACTTGAAAAGTGCGATTGGAAAGAAAAACTGATGAAGTTAAACATGCGACCTGAAATGCCAAAGCTAAGAAGTATGTCTTTGTTGACAATATCGTAAGCCTTTTCTATGTCAGTCGAAACGCTGTGTTGGTTCGCCAGGAACTTGTGGATGGAGTATTGAAGAGGGAGAATACGATCCGTTTTTTTTGTGGCGTTGTCGGAAGTCGGACAAGGAGATAGTAAGAATAGTACAATAAAATTCCCTTATAATTTAGGGCAACCAAAAGTCAATAAAGTCAAATTTTTTCTGCCGTTTTGAAAGTTCATCAAACGTCCACAAACCAAATTTCACGCACATACCATGAGGGAATCCCAAGTTGTTAGGTCAAAAAAAGTCAAAATTTATCATTAAGTCAAAATTTATCGTTAGGTTAAAATTTTCTTGCAGCAGAGTTTTTTCTCTTCATCGATACTTTGTTGAAACTACAACAACAGATATTTATATGCTTTTGCAATTTTAGTTGCAGTTCTGTAGTAATAGTGAGTTTGTTGTGACTTCTGGCGTAATAATGCTGTTTTACCCACTACTGGACGATTGAATAGTATGTAGCATAGACATGGTGAGACAAGAAACGTGGTCTTACAGTACTTGGTTTGGTAAATGCTCAATCCTTTATGCATATAAAGTTTCAACTTTGTTCTCAGGTTTGACTGTACTGTAGTTATGTACTTATTTAACTTTGGGGATGATATATTGATAATCAAATATTTTAAAATTTGGAAGATTAGAGTGCATGAATATGCTTCTGGGTTAACCTCAACACCTAAGGCTGAATTATTTTGCAGTTGCAAACGCAGAAAATTTATAGGCCAAAACAAAGTCATAATTTGTAAATTATAAAGTCAAAATTTTAAGTTTTCAGGTCAAAAAGTGGTTGCCCTACTTCTATCTTTTACCTCTCCAGTTGCTTACCCACCCCCCCCGTGCACATAGGCATGCTTTTCCTCCTCATGTTCTTGTTGTTTTGTTTACTTATTTTGTTACTTTTCTATTATTACATGTGAAACACCTACAATGAAATTGATTTGTGTTAGCAACAGAGCTGGCTAAGCAGCTGACCAATAAGATCTTTCGCCAGCCATTCAATCACTTCACATCAATTTGCTAAACCTGAAGTGTTCGTGTTTTTAGATTTTCATCAGCATGCAATTCGTTTCTGCTATCTGATTTTATTCTTTTTCTTACTATTGCATTTGTGCTATTTCTTGATTTAAATCACGAAAATGCATGAATAAACCATACCATATCATGGGAAGAAGAGGTATGACATACCTAAATATAGACTCATGTGTTGCTCCTGTCCCTCACAGTAGGAAGCCTTACCGCTTTCATACCCACCATCAATTCTTGTAAATCGGGAAGAGGTTTTAATGCCACCACTCCATATGAAACTAGGTTCACGTAAACAGTTTGCTGAAGCTCTGGATTTTGAAGAGGCTTTCCAAGAAATTTGTTCAATGTTTCCACAAGATCAGATGCCAAATTGAAAGAGGGAGCATTTGCTGGTTCCCAAATAAACTTAATTTTGAAGTATAAAATTTTGGAGCCAAAATAAATGAAACAGATGAAGAAGCATTGCAGGCGTTTCGAGGAATGGTTGATGGATTTTTAGCGAACAAAAAGGATTAATAGTGAAAAAAACTATAAAAAGGTATAAAAATATGGGTTATTGCATGTCTTCAAAACTAAAATTTCCATGCTCTATCTGGAATTCCATAAAAAAAATCTTAGCGACTTCAGTGAAGAATATGGTGAGAAGTTTTACCAGAATACTGCGATAATGGAAAAACGATATCAAAATGCCACTGGGACAGTGCAGTGATGGGAAACTACATTCAATCTTTGGAAAAGTAAGACTGGTCACAAAAGAAAAACAGCGCATTTTTGAAGATGTACATCTCAGAAAAAGATTATACGAAACAACTATCCCGATTTTTGAACTCAGCGCCAAAAGAATTCATACAGGGGCATCGTTAAGGAGTGCAAGAACCATTTAAGTGGTGGCACTTGCAGGGGCGTAACGAGGGTGTGGTAAGGGGTGCACAATTGCCCGGGTGCCGAATCACTATGGGGGCGCCGAATGACTGCATGGGGTGCCGAAAATCCCAACAATGTCACAAGTACTTTCTTCAATGCAGTACATTTGCTTCCGAGAGACCTTGGGTTATGACATTAATAGTCTAATTTCTTTTTTTACAGTCAGCGGATCATCTAACGAGATCATTTTCGTTTCCATCTATTGTTGCAGCGACTTCATCAACTTCTAAAAAAGGAGTGTAAGCGTGTTATTATCACGTGATGCCGGTTTCAAGCAGCATGGCTACTCAAAAAGAACGAGCTGCTTCCACTTAGCAGAATGAATTTGAACTTGGCAGATTTGGAACCGGGCTGGAAACGCTCAGCCCGGGGTCAAGAATTTGATTGAGAGCCAATTTTTAAAAATTCCTCTAACACAGAAGGCAATTACATTTGCCCGAAAGGAAAATTCAGCAAATATCCAAACTTGAGGTTTAATTTAAATCCTTTTGTCAAATTTAAGACTGAAGTAAACAGAATACTTTGTAACCTTGGTTCATTTCTTTATTGCGGAATTATCAACTCCTAACTGCCTCGACAGTCGCCTGTACTATAAGTGAGCATCTTGCAGAAACATTTGTTCCACATGAAAAAATATTGCCTTGGCCGAGCAACTGAGTAATGCTTTTGTACATAACGCCTGAGAAACTCAACACCAGGTTGGAATCGCTCGGAAATATCTTGCATTTGAGCTTAATTTGGTAATTGGAAAAGCGATGATTTTTTTTCTTTTGCTGAGATTTCAAAGTGAGTTTAAGCACTAACGGCGAGGAAAGCTTTCTTTGTTTCTTTCTTTCTCTTCGTTTCTCCAACAAGTTTTTCTTCCCTGCACATCCGTTCAAGTTGCACGAATAAATGTGGCCCCTGTCTTGCTCTCTGGATTTTTCAACGAGGAAAACCTGGCGAAGCTTTAACACCTCATTTTTTGTTTGTTGGCAAAACACAAAGTATTTTACAGCTAAAGGACAGACACCACAAAAAGCACCATTGAAATGTGAGAGTTGGTAGTTTTTTATTTCTGCATCACGAACGCAAAAAGGAAATGAGGTCTTCCAATGCGGCAATGTATGAAAAATGTGGCATACACATCAAAGGCTGTGCTGCTTTCTGCCACAGTGTGAAGCTTTGCGCACTTGACGCTCGGGCTTTCCGATCGCAATAAAATGGGGCGAGAGTATTTACAGAGATTACAAACGAGAGACATCACGTCAGCCGGCAGTCCATATTACAACTTCTTGCTACTGATAAACATCTTAGAAAGAATTTGACTAACATCAGAATTACGGGGATATTGTCGTTGACTTGTTGCGTGGTTTGTAAACTGTGCGCCGTAATCGCACATTTCTATTTTAAACACATGCGATTTTATTTGGATGAAGCAAACCAGGTTAAAATTCACTTGAACCGAGTCTTTCTTCGGCCAAGAAACAGTAAAAAAATCGAATTAGAGACAGAGCTCATGTTTACCCCTTTCCGCCTAGCGAGTGTGACGGAAATAGCCCGCAGGGGGACAAAATAAACTCTTACAATGACGCGACTGAGCGCAGCTGATTTTTGGTGACGGATACGAAAACAGCCAACCTAAACAAGACGTCACGTCACGCTTGAAATACGCAAACTTGCCGAGGAAGTGATGGTTCAACATACGACGGAAAAGACAGCCAGCCTCGGGTCCGGTCGCTCGCGTACAGAGACGTTGTTTCTCTCAAAAGAGGCGAAGCAAACCAAGGCCTTCATCGTGGTCATCTTCCAGCTAACCAACCTATTTGCGTGGAAGGTTCGCGTGTGCGAAAAGTGTTTGATTGTCTGAGAACGCATACCGTGCGTCGTTGCTTTGTGGAACAGAGAGCTGCAAGGAACTGGAAAGACGTCTTTTTTAATCGACTGACAAGCTTCACGCACGCATAGCAGAATGTGAAAGCTGCAAAATAGCGAAAATGGCAGGCAAAAAGGAATTTTTTGTGGGTTTTAGTCGACAACTGTAAGCATCGCTAAAAAGGCAAGTGTAGTTTTTTCTTTACATTAGCGCAAAGTAAACAGCTGGTGTTATCTACAAAAGGAAAGCTGTTTTTGTTAAGTGACAGCAAATAAGCAATGGAAATAGCATTTTGGTATTTTTTTTAATTATTAATTTCTGCAATTACGCTCTCTTTAGGTGTGCTTCTACTTTTTCCCAATTGTGCAGGAATTCGCCCAATAAATATCGAAAAATCAATTTTGATCAGTGGAAAAATTCTTGAAGCTTTGAAATGTAATAATGCAGCAGATTTGTTTTGTTTGGATGTTGATAAAAGAGATAAAGTACAACCTTTGTTTCAAAAAGTGTTACTTTTACGTAATAGGTAAGTTGTTCAATAAGCCTTGCAAAAGTAAAATTCACATTTATGTAGAACGGCAATTTTTAGCAGTTTTCATTTTTTTAAATTTTTAGTCGAACTTTGGTGTTTAGTGGCATTCGTGCAGTTTCTCAATTGACTGTATTCATTTCCGATAGTCGCCGTTCACGTTTGAGTGTTCTTGCAAAAGACAAAAAAGTGAAATATTGTTGATAAAACAGAAAAACAAACACAGTTGCGAAGCTTGCATGTGGTACTGCTTTTTTTCGGTCATAGACATAAATGATTTTGAAATGACCGAAAAAATTAAGTCATTTCGGTCAGAACGTCTGAAAATATAGGCTAATAATGAACACTGTTACGGAGAGTTTTAATACAACTGTGAGACAAATGACCGAAATGTTTCAGTGACCAAAATATCTCAGCAAAAAAATGAACGAAATGTCTCAGCGAAACAAAGCAGAATTGAGGTAAGTCTAAAACAAACGTCTTGTGATGAAACATTACGTTTTGATTCAGTAAGGTGCTTCCAGGAATTTTTTTAATTTGCAGATAACCTTGAAATTTTTCCTAACTGATGTTGGCAGAACAACACTATATACTGCGGTTTTGAAGGAACTACGCTAAATACTTGTTGCAAACTAAAGATAACTTTGAATTATTCCAGCCTCCCATAAACCTAAGAGGTTGTAATATATAACGTGCAGAGAAGGCATCAAATCAGTAGGTCGTACTTGTCTTCCTGATCGAGGCAGCTTTGCGTCAGATGACATCAAAAGAGCTTGAATTGTTTGCACTCACCGTATTGCGGAACGAAAACGTGAAATGAAACGTACAGATGTTAGAGGAAAAACTGGGCCGTAGCTACATTGAGGCAAATGAGGCACTTGCCTAGGTGAACTTCATGTAATGCTGCCACAAAACATTTTTGCAACACTAAATCAAATCATATTTTATTGTGTGGCTCTTTAAAAAGAGCAGCACTCCAGGTACACTGTGTTGCAACCACCAGAGATACTACCAGCCTAGAATAAATAGTGGCAGGATGTTATCTAGGCTGGTAAGTTATCATAAACTACACTTAACAAACGTAACTAACATACTCGCCTCAGTAAAAAATTGACCCTGACTACGGCCATGAAAACGCAGTGCATTTTTATAGCAAACTGAGCCGCTCTAATTGTACTATCCCAGACTTAAAACTCACATGCCGAAAATTTGTATGTCTCTGGCTCACTATGCCAACAACATCTGCTACTGACACTGCAGCCATTTTTCACCTTGAAAAGCAAATGGAACTCATTTGGACTCCTCCCCCGCCATTTTTGGGGTCCCATCCATTTTTATACAGTAGGAGTAGGTAGTTGATTGGCAGGTTGTGATTGATTGATTGTTGATTGGCTGATTTATTATTTCACATGACTCAGTTAATAAGCAGATACCAGTACAATACAAAAAGGCATCATGAAAAGGTAGCCCATTCTCGGTGGAAATTATAATAAATGAAAACACAATGACAAGAGAANTTATCAATGTTAACAAANATTGTCACTCTGTCACACAGGATTGGTGTAAGACCATGGCGTTCATCCAGTCAACCAGGGTTGAGTAGTCGGAGTCTCAAGCAGTCGGAGGACTTTGGGTGGAGTCAGAGTCGGATTTTTTTGTCCGACTCCGACTCAGGAAGTCCGACTCGATCGTTTTTTACATCACACTCCTAAGTTGGGAATTTTTTTTGAAATGGTACAATTTCTTATGAAACTTTGGTTGAAACAGATAATTCTTTTTGTGTATCACGATTTCCATGGAGTGCCAGTTGCATCACAATTCTTGACAGTCAAATTTCATTTACTTTATGTTAAGGAGTCGGAGTCGGAAATTTTACCTCCGACTACGTAACCCTGCAGTCAACCAACCCTATTTATTAATTATTGATGTGTTAGGAAAAACAATTGGGAATAAAATAAGCACAGCCACAAAATAAACTAACGGGTACAGAACATGGTGAGGAAAAATTACAAATGAAGAGAACATGCCTATTTACAAAAGGAATGGATCTAGTTCAGCTATGTCTTACCCGCGACTCAGCCGAAGGTTTTGTGCGATCCAGTTTAGATTTTCGCTGTAGTAAAAGTATCCTACATACTGACAACCTATCCTTATTTTGATAATATTGAATTTGACATTTTTGATGCAGGTTGTCTTCAGTGCCACTTTATCACGTCTGTTACCATTGCAGTTATGATTCGAATGCTTTCAGTACATTAGCTTAAGGTAAATTTAGTTTGCTAAGATCAAAGTAAGTCATGCAGTGTGCGGCCCTCATTAATATGTCATTCAATGTGCGACCCTGGTTAAGATAGTGACATAATTTTTGGCTCAGTAAGCCATTTGGTTTGGACATAGCTGATCTAGTTTAAGTGAGGAAGTTTGCTGTAGTCATAAAAATGGTAAATACAATATCAAAAATATCAAAAAATATTGATTAACTGCAAACAAACTGCAAAAAAACAAAAAATATGGAGTATAATTGTGTGCGTGAAATGGGTATGTGCGCAGGAAAGAATAACAAACAAAAAAGTAGAGATACATAGAGAACAATACTTGTGTTCTGCTGTTGCCAAGGATGTATCGAGGTTACATGGCGCGGGCAAGCGGGACATTGTGACCCCTTGCCCCCCTCACTACGCCCCTGTCTGTTGCGCAAACGTTTGCTTTGAAAATGAATTTCTGTGGCTGAGAGCATAACTTTGGTGATCGGAAGTTCTAAACGTAGTTTTATTGGATGTTTGTTAATGATTCAGCTACAGCTAGGTAAAGAGCTGCATTTTTTCTTTTGTATTTTTTCTCACAAGGTACGCTTTTATTTCGAGCCCACAGCTTGCTCCCCGGCAGTGTCATGCCCAGTTTATCTGCAGCAGCTGCGTTTTGCCTGTGAAGCTGATATTTGTTTGCCAAGCAGAGTATCGGCAGCGATAATTCAACCGTTGTTAGAGATCGGCAGGTTTATTTGTTACTCAGAAGCATTGAGGGCAGCGAAAGATAATCAGTGAGCCACTCAGTGTCAGCCGAGGTTAGAGAATGTCCAGTAAACGAGCTTAGTAAGGAAAATTTTCTGACAAGACAAAGGTTAAAAGTGATCATTCTTCAGCAAAGTTACCGTCAAATCTGAAACATTGTTACCTTGGATTAATCAGTTTAACATCAATTTGTGGAATGAACGCAAGTAGAATGACGGAAATTGAGGCCAATGGGGACTAGTGGGCAAATTCAGGTGTTACAAAAGGTGTACTTATAACAACTGATATCACTGCTTGCAACCATACCACACTTTCCATGCACTGTAACTCGCTCCTCATCGGCCAATATAAAATTATTTTTTTTGTGGACACATTATTTCAAGACTAGTAGACATAGAAAACCCTCGCTGGAATATCCCATGACCCCATGTGGTGGACCGGGGCACTCACGCTAATCGAAGTGGGACCATCCGGGCATAACCAAAGGTCATTTCCTTTGAAAAGTTATTCGTTTTAACTTGTTTGCATAAAAACCGTCAACCGCTACGCATCAAACTTTGTACGCAATTGATCAAGTTACAAAGTGATTTTAATTCTCCTAAACAAATATTCGGTAATAATTTACGGTTAACGAGTGGTAAAGTCCGAACAACATGAACGGGTCTGACTCATCATGCATCTTATTTTCAGGATACAGAAAACATCTATTTCTTTTAAACGCCTGCATTGAATTTCGAAGTCTTTACCTGCAATATTCAGTAGCTATTCCAAGCGTTTCACAACGTTCCATGCGGTTTAAGTTCCGTTTTACCAAAGCACAATGCAGCTACTTTAGGTTGAATTAATGTGGTAAATCTGTTCAAGACCACTTATCGTTATCCGCAGTATCGTAACCAACTCCACTTTCGGGATATTCACTATTCACTTGAAGAGGCAAAACAATGGTTTATTCGCAGCAAAAGACTGGGATTCTTTGACTCGCAGTTGTCATGGGTAAAAGTAGCAGATTTTTAAAACTTCCATCATTAGGGTGGATTTTGCTTTTCTTGGACTGTTTCTTTTCGCGATGAACGACATTTTTAAGGGAAAAAATGTTGACTATGATTCCTTTGCCTGTCTCTAGGTCAGGGTGGGCAATTCATTTAGCTCGGGGGCCACTTTGAGATGGCCGCGTTCAGCGGAAGGGCGTAACTTCTAATGGAAATATGTAGGAGCAAGTCTCGGTTCAAGTAAGCCTCAGCACTGATATTTGCTTCAAGTGGGAGGAATTTTCAGATTTAAAGGTTTTTCCTAATTGCCTCCGCGGGCCACTGAAAACGTTGTGGCGGGCCACATGTAGCCAGCGGGCCGCTAATTGCCCAATCCTGCTCTAGGTTATCTCAACATGGTAAGACGACGAAGCGACGTTTCTTAAATCAGTCGAAATTCTTCTTCTGTAGGCAATTTAATAAATGCAAAAAGCTATTAGGATTAGAAAATTTATCTATACACATTCTACGGTAGTTTAGAGGATGACAATCCTAAGCTCTGAACAAGAAAGTCGTATTCGATTTTGCAGTTAGTCTTGTAAAAGCATAGATGCGATAATTTTGCAACTTCATATAATTTAATTGGATGAAGAATGTAGAAACCAACAAAGAACCGCAAAAGAAGCCTCAATGTCATTTGTACANACTGCGAAATTATTTTTATCCATAAGCGTTATCTGACGTCAAGGTCCNTATTTCTTGTAGTCTTAAAGGTCCCATTACTAATATTTTTATGTAACTATCGACTTCTTTCAGTATCCCAAACAGCTTTGTCCTGTGCTNTATGCCAAATTCACACGCTTAATGCCAAATAACGTAACTTGCACAAAAAGTTTTCTTCATTTCGTAAGATGCAAACAAATCTAACAACAATGCTATTGTTGTGAGTGAGCAAACTTTTTTGTTGTTCCACAGTACGAGAAAGACCCTTTCCAATCTGCGCAAGCCCCGAATCGCTCACTCGTCGTGTCGCTTTTATTCGGAAGAGCAGACGAATAGCAAACAATCCCAGGCGCTTAGTCATTTCTGTCGCTTGCTACTCCAACACGATATCTGATGCTTGCTCAACCTTCACAACTAATTGCGCGGTAAATGACTTGGTTCAAAAAGTCGAAGCGGATGTTGCGTAGCAACAGGTGTTTATTTCCGTCAAGAGCCATACAGGGCAAGTCATATAATGTCGAAAAATCTGGGCATCGAGACCTTGCGAAAATAAAATGGAAGTTACCTCATGATATTGCAAGCAGATAATAATCGAGGTTTATCAGATATAATAAGTGGCTGTTACAAAAGACGTAGGTCAGAGATGGAGAATTGCAGAGATTTATTTTCGAAACAGTTTCCGTTCACCGGAAAAAACGTCTAAAGTTTTCAACGTATTCTTCGACGATACGAACTTCGTCTGAGTAAGAAATCTGAGGTAAACTTGAATATCTGCTTAAAAATATCTCGTCAATTTCAGTACTTCAGAATAACGACAGACACGAAGGTATTGATAAAAGTAGCATTAGGAAAAAACCCGTGATTTTTGCATAATCGCCATACAAATTAGTGAGCAAAGATAAGAACGAGCACGATTTTCCTGCAATGCTCTTTTCAAGAGCCCCGAAAAACTGGAAAGGTTTTTCTGTCCCCGCAGCGCCTATCACAAACCCGCACCTGATGTTACAGTGAAACAGCTATTGCCATCGATATTATGTTGTTTCTTTTGAATGACAGCTCGACAGTGTTGTAGCGTCCCAGCTTTTTGACCCCAGGTTTGAGCAGCAACTTATTGCAGCGCCCTGGTCTAACAGACTCAATCTTGAACACCAACTTGTTACTCGAATAAGCCGAGCCNACAAGAATTAGTACGAAACTAACAAAAACTGCAAAGTTGCTTCTGCTTTCCTAAAAGCTGTTTTTACTTTCGTGGTTCTGCCCACAATTTCCTCGACAATATTTGAATTTCCGTTCAAACGTTTTGCTGTTAATAGCTTTTATTTTTCCGTTTGCCTTTTCATAAAAGGCAGAAGTTGATGTGTGTCATTGCAGCAAGCCAGCAAAGGCATTTTATATCAAATCCACAGTGCTACTATCGTCCAACCTTCGTGTAAAACGGTGTGGTTTTTGACATCTTGCTTTCCGAATCGAAAGTCAGTTTGGCTTGGCATGCACTCCTGCTGCAACGTAATTCTGTGGGATTTCAGTTAGTATTGATTTTGCTAAACTTTAGCCATACGTTTTGTGGGATAGTCAGGTACCTTGGCTTCAGGTATGTGTTGTAGCTTGTAAGCCTAAACACCCGGCCCTATAAAAACAAAGCGCCATTGTGATGCAACAAACCAACACTTGGGTGATTTTAGTCTTGGCAGAGTCTGTGACGGCATCGCCCTTTTTGGTTTCAATTCGCAGAATGTTAATTCTTTCGCAAACCGTAACGTCGGGTCGTTGCACTCCTTACAACAAGTACCAGTTGAACAAACAGTGACAAAACGAAAACAGTTGTTTCTGTTGCGGCAATGCAAAGTTTGGATTGTGCACCGGACTTCAATTACGCTAAGCCAACCTGGAAGAAATATATGAATCACAAAAATCCTCATTGCCGCTTTAAAGTAAGCAATGTTGACCTTGAAGCAACATCGTGAACATTTTGGATATTTGTGGCGAATCTAGATCTGTTGTTAAAGCGGGTTTCAGAAAAGAGGTTGACGAAATGAAACCAAGGTTAAAAACAAGGGGGCTGGTTAGTGAAAGAAAATGGAGTCGATATCTCCAGTTGAATCGCTATACCGCCAAATTCCAAATTGAAAAGTTGCTTGAAGTTGAGTCGTCATCAAACCAGCATTCTTGGACCGTGGACCACGCGGCTGCTTTCGCAGTGACTGCCTGCTGCACTAGTTAGGAGTCAATGGCAGCACCGTACGTTGGATGACCAGCACCGTTGGATGACCAGCACCGTACGTGAACTGTTTCCTTGCACCCAGCCATTAACGCCGAGCACGAGGCTGATCAAGTCACAAGCTACGTTTGTCAAGTCTTCGGTGTGACCCGACCGGGAATCGAACCCAACTTACCAGCTTTGGTAGCGTGTGCTCAACAAACTGTACAGCACTTGGCCGGTCTCCTTGCAGAACAAATTACGAAAGATCCGAGCCTCTTCCGAAGACGTTTTACAACTATTTTGTGTCAGCACCAGGTAGTGGCGTAACTGGCAGGAGGCAGGGAAGGGTTAATCTTCCCATGGTAAGCTAAATGTAAAACCCGGGACCCCCGCTTAGCTTATATTTCGGTATTTAGTATTCTTTTCGGTTTTCAGGAAGCTGTTGCTTTTTTGCGCCTCTTGTAGTATTTTCCAGTGATTTTAGCATGGATATCCACGGGTTTTAGCATAGATACCCACATCCGGATTCAATCTCATTTCTCAACTTTTTTCTGATTGTTGGCTAGTGGGCCCCCTTAGCTAAGTTTCATCCCCTGGCTCAAACCTACAGTTACGCCACTGGCACCAGGCAGGAGATGCTTCATCCCAAACGAGGTTCCAAAATCTGTTTCTTGTTAAGCTGATTTGTTTCCTGATCGCTCATTGGGATTTTTTTATGTTCAACCACCAAATGTACTGTAATCTCAGTAGTTTTCGCAGCGAAACCAAAGATTGAGAAACACAAAAAGGTATCACGCGTCAATATAGTTAGTTATTTAACTGAGGTCATGTGGTTTAATCTAGAAGACGTCCATTGCTATTTTCTTTGTGTTGCAACAGAAGTTGAAAAATATTCGTTTGTTTTGAGTTTCCATCACTTCAACTTAAGTGAAGTGTTTGCAACGCGCGACATTGATAATAATTTTTGTGAGTGCTGAAATGTAACACTGTGTTGACATGCACTTGACCCGAGACTATGATTTGCTCCGACCAATCAATAGTAATTTGGTGGCACGCACTTTGTAACCGGTGGGATGCGACGATCTGCCGGGATGCGCTCGATTTGCAGTTATGACCACATAATCACAATATGACCGCATAACGACATCGAAAGTTTATGACCTCGCCCGGCAATTTGCCTGGCGGTGCTACATCAAGGGTGCGCGCAGAAATACTAAGTAAGACCAAACCTGCTTGGTCTGTGCAACACGGGAAAGAATGCTGGTTCTGAGACAACTGAAAAGAAAAGAAGATGTCTGTCGTGGCTAAGCGCTACATTGGGAAAACAAAGCGGCCAGGGTTGCACTAAGAAAATTGTACGCTGAGCAATGGTTTTTCCAATGTTTTGGAATGTTGCAAGTACGCGAGAATGAGATTTCTCTGCGCAAATGGCCTGATGGTACTGCGCATGCGCACCTGATGGTATTGTGCAGTTGGGCGCTTTAGAGGGAATATTGAAAGCGACCTATATGTTTAGTCTTTTTCGAAGTCAGTTTACTTCTGCAAAAATGTTGGTCAAGTGGTGAAAAAATAAACCATTGTAAATCTTGTTTTGCATATGAATGCAGATAAGAATTCATCAATCTTTGGAACTTGGTGAATGGACGTAACCTCATAGATCAGCAATGCTTTTACAAGGCCAGTTGCTGTGATTGGTCACACCTGACTTCTTACGTTGGTGCCAGAAGAAGAGCTAGACCCTGCAACTATAGCTAAAATAAACCTAATGAAAGACAGAAAGAGAGTGCAAAAATATTAAAATAAACAAGAGGAATGCGACATTAAGTAGTAGTAGTAAGTTTATTGGCGATAAGGAATATATTGCATTTGCATTTTCATAGTAAATAGTTTGCCAGGACACCGAAAAAGTCGGTACGGTTACCAAGTCAGGTGTCCCTAAACATCTTGTTAATTTTATGTTCATTTATCATACATTTGACAGAAAAAAGGGCAATATGTTAATCTGCACGTCTATCTGGAATGCTGTGTCTTCTTCCGCATACTCTGAGATAAGGTGGGCTCGATAACGTTTTTTGAATAGAATAGAAGATAGTCGCTGCAATGTATCATCAACTGAATCCCAAATATTAGGTCCATGATACCTGATTGATCTTTTGCCATGCTCGCTTGGAATCGAGTGCAAGAAATATTTACCATGGGTGGCTTTCCTGGTTAAGTGAGTGTGAACTGAATTAACTGGGACAAAGTAATCAAAGGTTTGTGGCAGCTTGCCATTGTGCAAACAATGCATCATTTTAGCAATTTCAAGGTGATAAAAATCATTTATTTTCAACAGGTTTGATTGGTGGTAAAGTGGAGTTACATGTGATCTATTGGAGGCAAAATTCATGGGTCGAATAAGTTTGTTATATAGGACATTTAAATGATTTGTACAGGGCCGTCGCCAGCGGGGGGGGGGCAGTGGTGCCCCCCATTTGAAATCGGTGACTCCCCATTTCACGTTTGGCCCCCCGGTTGCTACATACATCCAATACTTTATTTTTTAAATGTGGCCCCTCCTTCTGGTTTTTGGCTCCCCCTGCTGCTAAATCCTGGCGACGGGCCTGGATTTAGACCAGTTTTTGGCACTGATCCCCATCATGGACCAATTGCGTCTTGAAGGTGGCTATAAACTAAACAAAAGTAAACTGACTTCAGCGCAGAAGGAGTCAGGTAGTGTCTTGTCATGTAAAAATTTCCAAGGCTTCGTGCTAATTTATCTTCTAGGTTGGTTATGTGTTGGTACCAAGACAATTTATCATCCAGAAATTACACCCAAATATTTTGTACAATTAGTTTGAGCAATTTGATTGTTGCCAATATTAATTGAAAATGTTGTTACTGGTTTTGGGTCACATTTAATTATCATGAAGGTGGTTTTTTTATAGTTCAGAGAGAGTTTGTTAATTCTTACCCAGTTATCTATCTTTTGCAGTTCTGCATTTGCTAGTATGTTCAATTGTTGTGGATTGTTGCTTGAGATAGTTAGGAGGGTGTCGTCTGCAATTATTTTTACGTCTTCAGTGGTTGCCTCATGAAGAACAATGATCTCTGTGGTGCATGGCAAGAGACCGGGTATTACTTATTAGGGGGTGAAATTATAGCAGCTGCCAACTGATTGCCAATAGATACAAAATAATCATTAAAGGCATTTGCCATGCGGGTAGGGTCGTTGGTAGGTTGTTGGTTTACAGGGTTTATCAGTTCATCTGGGGACGTTAAACCTTTTTCCTTGCCTTTAATAAGAGAATTATTAGTTCCCATGTTTTTCGGGGATTATGACTGTTGGAAGATAATTGTGATTGGTAGTAGTTTCTTTCACTCATTTCCATGATATGATTAAGCTTATTTCTGTATTTCTTATAATGATTATGAGCTCTTGTGTTTGAGAATCTGGTTCGAACCAGAGTTCTATAC
>JGI24159J19872_10004776_pt1 | contig 17371 bp, 14 predicted proteins | sample Ectturendosymbi4_FD_19872 | JGI IMG/M metagenome (IMG submission 19872) | reverse complement strand
AAATTTTCATTGCTTTTGGCCACAGCGCATTTATTACATCACAATCGATACTTGTTCCTACGAACATGGTGCTGAAAAGATACTTAGCTTGTCGGAACATTCAGCAAGTGTCACCCATACAGCAATGAGAGCTGTTTATCCATACATACATACATACACTTATAAAATCGAAGCTGACAATCAGCTGCACAACTGCGTCTGTGGAGCGCTGTCTATCAAAGATGGTGGTGTTATGAATATACTTGCGAAATCACTGCGGAGAAGAACGATTGAGTTTCAATTGCTCTGATAAGTGACTTTCTCCAAATCAATATAGGACATTTTGCGCAGAAAACAACATCGTCAACTGCTCAATTCTAAAAAAGACATTTTCGAAATACAACGCTTAACTGATATTTTGTTCAGATAATGTGACCACAATTTCTGAGGCCAGCTGTTGTGCCTTTCAGTATGAGAAGTTCCTCGTAAAAATATAGCTAAATCTGAAACAAACCCGCAGTACTTGGCGTGACGCTGAGGAAGGCCTACTTATTTGATTTACTGGTAACCTAATAGGTGTAAACAGTGGATAAGATTTTGGCCGAAACTGCAAAACAAAACGATCGCGATTGGACACTGTGTCCTCTCGCCATGAAGCGAAATATTACAAAACAGCTCTGCGTGTTGGTGGAAGTGTACGAGCTTCTGACAGTGTTGCTTTCATTGGAGTTGGTACAACTACAGGAGGATATTCCAAAACACGTGCGTTCGATGCAATATCAATTTAAAGTGTTAAAAACGTGAGTTGTTTAATGTCACTGCGCAGGTGCAATTTAGACAAGGCAGGGGACGTTGTTGTTTCTATGCAACATTAGAACGAAAATGTAGGCTGTTGCCTGTTTGAAATCACCCGTGTTAGAGACCTGCATTGACAGCGTTTGATATTTTATCATCGGCTTTAGTGCTGAGTAGCGTACCTGTGGTACAAAGGGGTCTGTCATGACAGCCAAACAGACCCCCTGGATGCGCCCCTGCTTCTACATAATGCTTATGTGTGAAATTGAGTGAATATGGCAGTTGCTGGTGTGTTGTTTCAGTGTTTATTCCTTCTCAATATTGCTGGTCTATACCAACTAAATCCTACCAGGCGTGATGTGTAGAGTGAGCATTTTTGTGTTTTTCCTTCTTTAAATGCTGTGATTGATGCTTCAATAAAATGGTTCAAAATGTTTCACAAATGGGACCAAAGGTTTTTCAAAGGAAAGGGTTGCTGAAGATCAGAGTGATGAAGATCCACTGAAAGTTTATTTGTTTAACACCATTATTTACTTTATTCATGCCAAATCAGGATATGCCAATTCACCTTACCTGAGTTACTGGTAAAATCGCACCAACATTCAGGATGAAAATCCTTGGCTACTAGTGTTAAGGATCTTTCTAATCAAGTCAGAATTTCGAATGTACATTGACAGTGAAATGCAAATCTTTAAACTGAACTGTTTTCTGATAAACCCTTACTGTGCATTAGAAAAGAAAAAACTGCATACAAACTAGTCATTCCCAACTTCTCACAATTTGGGTCAGTACTGAGCAGGAATCATGGCCTTGCCATATTTGTTCATGAGCGGTTGGAATGGTCACTGGTCGATCAGTTTCCAGAACAATCAGAGACTGAGTGGTTGTCCGTAGATGTCGCAGGACACAAGATCATTAGTGTCTACAAACCTCCATGCTCACGATTCACACCAGCGACCATCCCAACGTTTCCACACCCTTGTCTGTATGTTTGTGACTTCAACTGCCAACATGTCAACTGGGGTTGCAACAAAACATCTCCTGACGGTGAGAGCCTGGACTCCTGGGCAACATCCAACAACGTTGGACTGTTGTATGACCTAAACGAAGCAGTCAGTTTCTCCTCACAGCGATGGAATGTCAGCACCAACCCGGATCTGCCCTTTGCGAGTTTCTGCCAGGACAACTGACTGCCAGACAGACATGTTCTTGGAAAGTTCCTGCGGTCACAACCAGGGATGTGGAAGAGGAAGCGCAAAAATTCTACTGCTTCTGCTTCCACATAGGTTATTTGACTTGAAGAGTAAGTTGGCGAAAAAGTTTTGTCCATATCCCAATGTGGATTAAACGGTGAAGTTGCACTACATGTCTGAATGAACATGTGATATCAGTAACGCGAGAGTACAAGAAAAAGCGTAACTAGCATACATAGCATTCTTCATAGAAGGCCAAGCCATCGTGCAGCTTACCGATTTTATCGGTTAACGGTCGTTTTCTTGTTTTTTGTTACTGGAAGCGGAAGCAGTTGACAAAATAGCCGCTTCCACATCCCTGGTCACTACATCGGCCCTCCCTTATAATGTCACCAAGACTTACGGTTCCTGCCCACAGTGATCCAGTGAAGCGTTGGAACTTTCGCAAGGCTGAATCCGTTGAGAAATTGCCATCTCTGGACACAAAATGTTGAGAGGGCATACCAGGAATTTTGCAAGAGCCTACTATCCACAGTCCAACAATGTATCCCACATGGCCATCGGAAGAACTATGTGCCATGCTGGGACAAAGAGTGCGAGACCCTCAATCGCTCCTTCATCCGAGCCCTAGTAGGGAATGACTCAGAGCCACTTCGTCCTTACTGTCTCGGCTAGAACAGAAGAACCAGGAGCGATGGAAGAAAGCTGTTAATTCCATCAAGTTCTTGCACTCTAACTGTAAGGCGTGAAGCACCATCAACAAACTTACTGGCAGGGCTGGATGCTCCTTTCACTAGTCCCCTGTCTCGGCAAACTCCATCTCCTCGCAACTCGTGAAGAATGGGGCACACAGGACTGGGGTCGTGAGTCTACCACGCTCATCAACAAGTAACTGTCTGTCCTATGGAAGATTCCAACACCTGAGGGTCACAGTATCTCCGAACCCTTCAGGCCAGAGGAGCTTGCTGCCACCCTGAGGCACCTGAACCCAGGAAAATATCCAAGATTGGATTCCATCTTCCCAGAGCTTATACTCCATGGCAGGTTGGCTGTTAAATCTTGGTTTTGTGATTTCCTCACTTCCTGCATGCGCCAACTCATCTCTGCTGTGTGGTCCCTTTAAAATCCTCGAGAGACTCGTTTACACTCGTGTCGAACCAATCATCTACCCATTGCTCCCACAGGAGCAGGCGGGCTTTCAACACGGGAGGTCAGGTGCAGACCAGGTCACTTTGCTGACAGAGGACATGGAAAACAGCTTTCTGCTAAAAAGGCCGGAGCTGTGTTTGTCGACCTCTCAGCAGCCTACGACACTGTAAGGCACCACGGCCTCGCCTGCAAGCTGCTGCGATTGCTGCCTGACGGTCACATGTTCCACATGATCATGGAGATGGTTGGCAATCGCAACTTTACCTTTTGCATCGAAAATGACAAAAGAAGCAGGTTACAACGCCTCGAGAACGGCATCCCACAGGGATCTGTCCTGGCACCCCTTACCTTCAACACCTGCATCTCTGAGTTGCATGCTGATGGAGACTGGCAGGGAGTCGAAGGGGGGCTGAGCAAGGACATGGCAACCATTGGTTAAATACTTCCTGACTTGGAAGCTAAAGCTCAGCACTACATGAATGGTGTAAGCAGCCTTCCACCTTAAAAACAAGGAAGCTAAACGTGAGCTGAAAGTCAATTTCACCAACAAATCCCTGCCCTTCTCTGAGCTTCGAAGTTACGTTGGATAGGTCGCTCACGTATTGCTGACACCTTGAATCACTTGGCAAGAAACTGACATCACGCATTGTGCTCCTGAGGCGGCTTGCTGGCTACAGTTGGGGTGCTGGAGCAACAACTCTGTGAACAGCATCTCTAGCCTTGGTGCATTCAGCCACAGAGTACTGCGCCCCTGTCTGGTGCTGCAGTGCTCATACCCACTTTATTGACTCGGACATCAACGACGCCTTGCGAATTGTGACTGGATGTCTGCGTCTTACACCAGCAGACAACCTTCCAATCCTTGCAGGAATCCATCCTGCTGAGCTTAATCGCGATGGAGCCACACTATCTCCAGCACGCCGTGCCATGGAGCCTGGACATCTGCTCCACTCAGCGCTCAGCTGTCCATCGAGTGCAGATGCACAGCACCTCAAATCAAGACACCCATTTGTTGCTGCCGCACAACAACTCATCAGTTCATCTGACAACAACACATGTGCAGCGCACTGGGCGGATCAACGATGGAATGCAGAGTGGGCAGACAACCCCACAAGAATTCGCATTTTCATCCCCAACACCGGCACCCACCCTTTGGAGTGACTCTCCCAAGAAAAGCCTGGGTCTGGCTTAACCACCTCCACACCAGTTTTGGGCGTTTCCACTCCTGTTGGTACAAATGGGGTATGGCCTCATCTTCAGCCTGTGAGTGTTGGGCAGAAGAACAAACCATCGACCATGTTGCCCTCCAATGTCCAATCCATCGATCTCTCATGGAATGCATGGCCTGACGGTTCTGGACGATGAGACAATCGAATGGCTGCTCAACACCTGCCCTGAGGTCTAGTGCGGCCAACCAGTGGTTAGAAGAACTGGCTCAAAAGAAGAAGAAAAGAAAATTTGAATATGTTATTTATATATGTATTGTTTGGAAATCATTAGTTTGTAAAAGTGCATGTGCGCATAACAACTGACTTCAGTCAGTTGCTATAGAAAGACAAAAATGTTGAAAACCTTGAAAAAATATTATTGTCGACACTGAACAAGCAGTTGATGCTTCTAAAGTCCATTGTCCTTTCACTACATTATGCCAAAGAAACCCGATAAATACGCCATCAAGTAAAAGAGTTTTGTCAAAAGTCGACTGGCAAAATATTGCGTAGATGGAAATTCATTCTTCAACTGATACACAGTGTGCACATGAAAAAAATTTCACTTGAAAATGTTAAGGCCAATGCCTCTTTCGGCACTGAGATTTCCCTTGAAAACAGAAAATGTCATGGAGCAAGATGCAACAAGATGTATGTGCATCACTTGCAAGGAACAAACTTGTGGCACATGTTCTGCTGGCATTTCAAAAACAACTTCTGCAAAATGCCAAGGGTGCTCAATCCCCAAGTTTCAAGCATTTAGGTTTGGAAAGCAGGAGAAAGGTTTGCAGTTTTGTTGCCAAATTTCAGTAAATGTGCTTCATGTTGATGGTATCTGTGTGATTACATTACTGTTCCAAGACTATTTTCACCATTAGCAGCTATTTATATTACAATTATGTAAATAGCTGATTCTTTCTCACAGCATCTTGCTGGCTATGTTGAACTAGTTGATCAACTGTCCAAGATAGTAATAATACATTCATTCATCTGAAATATTGCAATGCAATGCAATGCCTTTTGCGTCAACTCCAATGACGTAAAAACTTAGCTAGTGTGGAGAAGTATTTGTAAAATTTAGTAAATTTGACCTTGTTTGCCTTTTATGCAGCTGTAAATGCTTGGTGTCACCTAGGTATACGGTGGGGTAAAAAATGTTGGTAAATCTAGTGTTAACAAAAAAATGATACAGAAAAGATTGTGATTGTGGATTCACAAAATGTGATTGCGCATTCGCAAAATCAGGCAGTTGAGTTGCTTGTATTTGTTGCTCAAGGTGAAAATTTTGTTGTTGAACTATTAAGCAAATTTTTAATTTTTGCTACTGCTGCATTTATTTATCTCTTAAGAACCTGATGCTTATTGTTTCTAGGTTGCTTATCCACCACATTCGGGATTGTCTGCCAGATTTAAAAACAAGAGTTAATGTGTTAACTTCCCAATTTCAAACTTTATTGACTTCTTATGGAGAAGAACTTGGAGACAAAAGTGCGACTCTTCTTCAAATTATAACTTCATTTGCAACAGAATATTGCAATACAATTGAAGGAACATCAAAAAACATTGAAACCAATGAACTGTGAGTGTCTATAGTTCTGTGTGTTGGACTTTTCATAGACAACCCTTTTAGTAAACTTACTTTAATGAAAGTATNCACATATAATATTTTTTCCTTTAACACCTTGACGACTNGTCTACGAATATATTGCACCTGGAAATCGGCCTAAAACCAGCAGTTTTCGGTTGCCTTACAACACCATGGCTCNTTTGCTGATTGTGTTAGAGACTGTTCAAACCCTCAAATGATTCGGCAAGTCTTCCAAAAAANATTTTTTTTGGTTGGNGGTTGTGGATTTGTTGTGAGTGACGTTATAAGTGTAGTTTTTGGGTCATTTTGGCTCATGTTACCTGCTCTAGGGCCCAACCACTAGGCCAAAGTATTTCGCTGAAGTTTTCATTGGAAACATGGCTCGAGTCCGAGTATTTTGAGCCTTTGATCGGCTTTCTAGCGTTTCTGGTTCAAGAGTTATGATCTAAAATCAACAAATTATTTGATTGTCTATTTAACCAATTCATCAACTATTTTTATTACTTTAGATCATAACTTTTCAACCTGAAACCCCAGCAGGTCATCCAAAGTATCAAAAGACTCGGATTGTAGCCTAGTTTCCAATAAATACTTGAGCGAAATACTACCATCTAAGGTTTAGGTTCAGGGCAAGGTAAAGTGGGCCAAGGTAGTCTCAAAGTCCGCCATGTATGACGTCACTCACAAAAAATCCACAACCCCAACCAAAAAAATTTTTTTCGAGGGCAGACTAGAAGACTTGCCGAATCCTTTGAGGGTTTGAACAGCTGTCTAGTGCAATTGGTGGAGGAACTATGGCGTTGGTAAGGCAACCGAAAACTGCTGGTTTAGGCTGCTTTCCAGGTACGAATATATTAGTGATGGCGAACCGTTTATAGACCGAGTGCCCAAACGGCAGCCCTAAAATCACTTTATGTATTCCAAAGTGCCAACCCGGCAATTTAACCAGAATGGGCCAACTGAAGGTTTAGGTTAGAAAAATAACGTATGAATTGACATCTTCTGTCTTAAAAGAAATACACAATAATAAAGCTCCAACACTTTCAGTATATAGAATACATAATGCTCTCCCACTGCCATCAATCAATCCAAGTGATTCTGTCTGGGCCTCTTGGAATGATCTTCCAATATGATTTTTTTGCTACACTCATTTTATAGTGTTCAAAACATGGAGTCTACTAAAACACTCACTTTTAAAACATGAAGTAGCCATTTAAAGCTATCCCTACGCAAAAATAGCTAACATTAAAACTATATATTCCCTGAGTCAACAATGTACTGCAGCGATACACAAAAATTTGTCCAAGCCCCTCCTAAAAGCATCAGAGGCTAGATGCCATCACCGTATCCTGTGACGAGGAGTTCTCCAGGATTAATTACATGCTGGAAAATTGGGGCAGGCGACTTTTCGGTCTTGCTGTTTCGGTATGAGTTGTTTCAATCATGGGGCATTTCGGTCTCGAGACATTTCGGTCAGAATGTTAAATTTTGCAGAAATCTTAAATGTTCATTTTTTAATGCAAACGTACTTAAATCAACGAAAGGCTTAATTTAAAAATACTACGAACATGATCCAAGATCCAACAGTTAATCAGCATCAACATATGGTTTTTATTATCATCCACAAGCAAATTAAATCATTATTGACATTTTGCAATTAAATACAAATACTTCAAAATCATAACTACAATTCAGATATACCGTAATGGCAATTATGACTCCTCAAAATAAGTTGGTATAACACCAGCTAGCGTGACATTTCGCCTGCCTGTGTAATCATTTCAATAAACAAATGTAATCAGTTCTTTATGTACAGAAATGTCGTGATTGAAATGTCACCAGACCGAAACGTCCAAGGAAGATCCGTAATAATCTTGCTTGCAAATTCAAAGCAGTGTTACAAAAAATAATTTTATAACTAGCGTTGATGTTACCAATGGGTATAACCTCTGAAGTTACATGCTGGGTATAGAGCACTGGGAGAGTAACTACGGTCGTCCGCGCCTTAGTTTCTTTTCAGGTGGTTGTCCCGATCTTGGATTAACCTGGCCTTGCACCTCTCTACCTTTCTGATAACGAACTCTGCACTGAAGCGACGGTGCGCGTACCCACAGTGAGGACCATGAGTGCCACCTCTGGCACGTGTGCTGTAGGTTCGTAACCAACTGCAATATATAACATAGACTGACTGTCAAGGAGTCAAAAGTGCATTGAAATGATATGACTTAGTAAAGTGTCTGAAATTTGCTACACATCAGGTAGCCATGGGTAGTATAGCACCCCTATATCCTATATATAGGCTTTCAGCAACATTTTTGTAAAATAACTCTGGCACCATTCAATTTGTCTCTGAAAATGAGGAAAAGTCATGGAAGCACAGGTTTCTGACATTTTTTTAAGTATATGAAACCAACATAAAATGAGCCCCTGAGCAGCCACCACAAAACTGGCCGCAGCAGTCGTGGAGCAAAGTAAGCAGTGGCATCTAAACTTGGTACCAACGATTCAAAACTGCTTCACTGATTTTGAAATTACACAGTAGTTTTTAGCTGGAGGAATCTTGCTGCATACAGGGTTTTATTTTAACCCTTGGAATCCACACATTTGGGCAAGTGTTTGGTTGGCTGTAACTTACCAGGGGTGAGCTAGAGAGCTGTTCAAACTCTCTAAAGATGTGGGAAGTCTTCCTGTTTGGATTTTAAAAAATTGAAAATCTTTGGATTTTGAGTTTTTTGTTGATGTCGTAATGGGAGTAGATTTACACATATTTTGCTGAGGTCAGCGGGCCCTGGGCACCAACCCAATTCGCCATTTTTTGACTCAAGTTTTTATTGGAATTTAGGCAATAACAAGAGTCTTTAGAGCTGTTGATTGCCTTTCCAGCATTTGTGTTTGGAAAATTATGGCTCAAGAGCCAAAATTTTAGGACAAATTTCAAAATAACACCAAAGGTATGATTTGCCCATGTTGGGCTGGTTTTGGTCAGCCATAACTCGGCAGCAGATTGAGCTAGAGAGTTGTTCAAACCCTCTGAAAATATGGAAAGTCTTGTAATTTCGATTTTAAAAAAAATTAGAAAGTTTTTGATCTTCGTTTTTTGTCGATGATGTCATAATGGGAGAAGGTTTTTAAACATTTTCATCAGGTAAAAAAAAAAATAAAAGCATAATAAAATTTTTTTTCTGGGTAAAAAAAACTACAGCTCTCTTATCCATATTTGACTGTTCTACACATTAAAAGTAATCCACAATTTTGAGCAAGTATTTAACATAATGTAGACTTGCAGTGATTTATTTACAACATGCTGTCATGCAAAAGCACTAGGTTACAATGATCACTTCAGTTCAANAGATTTTNAGCAGGTCATCAGTNTTCTTTTCAAAACTTGCAGAGGTTGGCAAACTCATTGGACACTGTGCTCTCGTTTAAAAATTGNAGACTTTCCTCTGCCTGCATCTGTAAGTATTGGCTGATCTGGACCAGAAAAACAATACTTAATGCAGAGAAGAGAACATCCATGTCTTCCACATTGGGCCAATCCCACAAGCGACTCGTATTAGTTGTACTCTTATTTTTGTGCAATGAGTTTATTTTCACACTTGTTAGTGTTTCGTCCAGAGCTGTGGAGCCGTTGCAAAAATAACACAGCCCCAGCTCTGGAACTCCTTTTTTATGAACATGGCTGCAGCTCCAGAGCTCTTGGTTTTCATGAGTGTGGGTCTAGCTCCCGAGCTGTCTTTTTTAATGGTGGGTCTAGCTTCTGTTTGTTTTCACAAATTAATATTTTCAATTGTCTTGGTGTGCCTCAAGTGGAATCGAAAATGAATCAAATTAAGTACACAAAACTAAGTGAATATACCAAACTTTTTGAGGAATTTAATCTGGTGGATTTTCACAAGCACCATGTGGAAATCAGCAAAAAAACAACAATCACAGGTTCAGACGATTCAGAGAACAGTTACCAACACAAACGCAACTCAAGATAAAGGTAATATAAACAAATTCTGGAAAGGCAGTCGCTGGTTTTGCCGTAAATGCCTGAGGACCTTTTGTTATTTCTTACCACCAGAATCTAGAAAATGGCTTATTGGAAAACTACATTTGTGTCCAAGCATTTCAACACAGAACAGTCCCTATTGACCAAGTGTTTTGCACTCGTTGCATGCTTTGCCTGCTGCAGTCTTGACGATTCCAGCTAACAGCACTGCCCGGACAATCTACGCAAAGAGTGCAAAACACATGGTCGATTACCTCTCTCATGTGTTCTTTCAAACATGCACACATTTGCATTAACACAGATGCAAAGATGTGGTTAAATACCCCTTTGTTCATAGAAATTATGACTTCTGATTTCTTAGCTTTTGCACTGCTAATAAGTGGTGATGAATCACAAAGCAAAGCGCAATATGACCTGCAAAGCATAGGATAAAATAATGACTGGTTACTATATAAAATTTTTTTCCACAGATGAAAACACCAAAAGTCCACATTGCTTTTTTATAGCCTCCTGATAATGTACTGCTATGCAAAGCAATGCGAATTTGCTACCAATTATAACCTTCATGTTATGCTACTGCTTGTAAACGTAATGTTTCCTTGTGAACTTTGCCAATACTTTAGTAGACCTTGCTAGTATGCCTAATGGTTTCTAATAAAATTTCCTACTTTACAATGGCGTGCTGTACATTTCATGCTTAAATCTGCAATGGTACCATATCTTAATCATACTCCCTGCTAAGAGCATGACTACAAACAGCTACAAAATCTATGGATATTTTGTTATATAACTACTCATTATAGCTCAGTTCTTTTTAGATTGCTGCACTACTACAGACCTGCTTTGATCATTCTAACTAGAAAGTAAGAAGTTGTGGCAGTTAGCGTATTTCTTACTTCTATAACAGTGCTTCTCAATCACTCCGCTGAAGAGAGCCAAATCCAGACTGCAATTTTGTAATAGAGCCGCACTGAAAAATTTTACGCAAGTCAATTGACACACTGTGTTTTATTGCACTAATGAAGTCTGTTACACAAAACATTAAACGTGTTACTGAAAGACTGCTAGGAACCACACAAAGGATGCTTGGAGCTGCATGCAGTTCTTAGAACTGTGTTTGAAAACCATTGTTTGACAAATTACATCACACCTGCCAACAACGATGTCACAGCCTTAGCGGTTATTAAACCAAAGAATCATCAAAGCCTTGCAGATCCACTGTTGCAGTCTGGTGTCGTAACTTGTAAGAATCACGTTTAGCGTGCTGCAAAGAGCACTATTTTAGGTAAAGTAAGTCTATTTGGCAAAACTACTAGTATCTAGGAAGGGACCCAGAGCCGGAGCTACCTCTCAAATGGCTCTAGCTCCGGTCNTAACTTTCAAACTGAGCTCAAACTCCTTCCGATTTTTAATTTGAGNTCTGGCTCCAGGCAAAATGCCCAGCTCCAGCTCCACAGCCCTGGTTTCATCATCGACATCCTCAAAGACATCTTTTCAAAGTTGTTCCCAGCAGTGGGCTTAACCCTCTCAGTCCTGTGTGCGCCGCTTTTCTTGCAGAGCTTTGCAATCCTACACGTCACCAGGCGATTGAGGTATAGAGCTGTTCAAACCATCTATGGATTCAGGAAGTCTTGTGGTCAAAATCGAAAAAAAAATTATTTCGCTTTGGATTTGGGGTTTTCTGGAGGTTATATCACAATGAGGGCATGTTTCGAAAATTTTGGCTACCTTTGGCCAGCCCTGGGCTCCAACTGATTGACCCATTATTTTGACTTAAGTTTTGTTGAAAACTACGTCAAAATCCGCATCTATAGTGCCCTTGATTGACTTGCTAGCATATCTTTAACCAAAATTATGGGTCAAAAACCAAGTTTTTGGCAAAATTGAACAGGTTTCAGAAAACGCATATTTTGCCCTTTCAGGGCAAACTTTGCCCAGCCATAACTCGGCAGGAGATTGAACTAGAGAGCTGTTCAAACCCTGTAATGACTAGTGGTGTCGTGTAGTTTAGAATAAAAAAGATTTTTAAATATTTGGGTGCGGGGTTTTGGGCCAATGGGATCATGACAGGGGTATGTTTTTTGGTTAATTTTTTGACGTCATCATCCGATCCCACACGCGAATATTTTGGTTCGCAGAATTTTTGGATTTTAGGCCAGAATATGCATTTTTAGAGCCCTTGATTGAGATTTTAGCGTTTCTGGTTCCAAAGTTGTGCCAAAAATATTCCAAATATTTCAGGAATTCCCAGGGGCCTTCAGGGATTTCCCTAATTATTATTCTACCATTTTGGCCATAATTCATCAACCAGAAACACTAAAATGTCAACCAAACCCTCTAAAAGCTCGTACTATAGCCTAGAATGCATTTAAGTTTCGCGCGGTTTCGTGCCAGTGATTCGGTTCGATTTTCGAACTCCCACGGGTCGTTGACGTCATGGATTGTTTTCTGTCAAAACATCATGTGGTTTTGTAAACATAGCCAAAAAGGCTGAAATCGCATGCTGAAAATTCTTTTTTTCAGCCTAAACTACAAGTTTTCCATCATTCAAAGCGTATTTGAACAGCTCTCTAGCTCGATCTGCTGGGAAGTGATGGGCATTTAGAAAAGGGGTATATTCCACCTCAGGTTGGGGTTGGTGGGTGCAGAAAATTTCACCAATTTTTGTTTTTTATTCATAATTTTGCCTACGGATATGCTAGAAAGTCATTCAAGGGCTCTACAGATGCGGATTTTGGCCTAGTTTCCAAAAAAATCTTGAGCCAAAATAATGGCCCAATGGGTTGGGGTCCAGGGCCAGGCAAATGTGCCCAGAAAAATGTGAAAACATCCCCACTTGTGGCGTTCCCCCTGAAAACCCCCAACCAAAAGCGAAAAAATTTTTTGTTTCAACTTCACAAGACTTGTTGAATCCGTAGAGGGTTTGAACAGCTCTCTAGCTCAATCGCCTGGTGACATATAGGATTGCAAAGCTCCGCAAGAAAAGTGGCGCACACGGGACTGAGAGGGCTAGTCCTTTCACACCCACGCCGGCCACTATGATGGCCAGTACTTTTTGACCATAACTCGTCAGGTGCTAGAGAGCTGCTCAAACCCTCTACAGATTTGGCAGGTCTTCTAGGTTTGATTGAAAAAAAAATTTTTTTTTGATTTGGGTGTGGTATTTTCTGTGGATGACATCGTCCATGGGGGTGTTCTGCGTTTTTTTGGCCAACTTTACCTGGTCCTGGGCGCCAACCCAATGAGCCATTTTTTGGCTCATGTTTTTTTGGAATCTAGGCTATCATCAAAGTCTTTAGAGCCCTTGATTGGCTTTCTAGCATATCTGGAGCCAAAATTATGGCTCAAAAAACAAACATTGGTAAAAATTATACTCCCACAAATGCTGATCCTGGGTATATTATACACATGGCCATAACTTGCTGGCAGATTAAGCTGTAGAGCTGTTCAAACCCTTTAAAGATGGGAAAAGTCTCGTAGTTTGCAATAAAACAGTTTTGTTTCAGTTTTGGATGTCGGGTCTTTGTTTGTGTTCACATGATGGGAGTATGTTAATGCATATCCTGTTTAAAGTCTGATGACGTCATCATCCCCTGGGAGCCAACCAAATGAGTCAATTTTGTTACGCAAAGTTTTTTTGGATTCTAGGCCATACTACAAGTCTTTAGAGCCCTACATCGACTTTCTAGCCATTCTGGTTGCAAAATTATGGCCAAACCTCTGAAAATTAATTAGGGAAGTCCTCAAATTTCTCAAAAAATTCCTGAAATATTTGAAATTTTTTGGCATAACTTTGGAACTAGAAACCCTAGAAAGTCGATCAAGTGCTCCAAAGACTTGTATTATAGCCTAGAATCCAATAAAACTTCAAACCACAAAATCAACTCATCAGCTGATGATGTCATCAAAATAAGTGCAAAGCATACCCCAATCATGACATCATCGACCAAAAACCCCAAACCCAAAACAAAAAACAATTTAATTTTATACTACAAGACTTCACGAGTCTTTCAAGGCTTTGAACAGCACTCCAGCTCAATCTGCTGCTGAGTTATGGCAGGCCAAAGTTTGGCCTGAGATGGAAAATCATACCTTTGTGTAACTTTTTTATTTTTGTCAAAAATATGTTTTTTGGGCCATAATTTTAGACCCAGATATGCTAGAAAGATACAAGCTCAGTTGTATCTTGCTGCATATCAATCGAATGAGCAATGTACTGAATCAAGTCATGGTGATCAAGTNAAGANGCAGGATGAATTGCAAGTAACTTTGGTACATGAAAAGTGGAAGTNCTGAATAGCCTTATCATGAAAATCACAGCCAAACCAAACNATACAAATGNCATATTGCAAACGTTTCGATAACTCCTGTTATCATCATCAGTGCATTGCAAATAGAACTGCAGTGATCTTGCTGTAGGTTCTTATTGGTCATTCAGGAGATAAGCACTGTAAAAAATGAAAAACACACAAGGCTGTTTCGGTAGTGACATAGTGGCGCGAAGCATACGTAGTCACATGACTCAGCTGGTCACTCGCCAATGGTGATGGCGTGTGACGTCATGAGTGAGGCATGAAGCTCTGTTACAAGTTAAAAGTGCATAGAGGCATCGACAGGATGTGTGCATTCTGCTCTGGTTTGTCTTCTTGAATCAATAAAGATTCAAGAATCTGCAGCTGTTGCCAATTGTTGTCACTGCCAGTGACCTCAGGGTTGTGAAAGTCAACCCGATGATCTGGGTTGGCTTGCAAGTGTCTGCATACTGAAGAGCTTAGTGATGTTCGATGCTCTTCTATAGGATTTATTAAATTGCGTTGCGTTTGTCCGATGTAGGAGGCACCGCATAAGCACATAAGCTTGAACACATCGTTAAACCGGTTTAGTAAAGCTCACCGGTCCTTAATCGAGAACCAGCTTTGAAGCTTTCGAGTACTTTGAATACAACGTAGCTTCATGTTCACTACAGCCTTGTGTCTTATAAAGCTGCTGAGTTCCTGTTGTATGTTGTTAGATACAGAACCCAAATATGGTAGTTGTAGTGAAATATATTTGGGTGAAGGAGAGGGTTCAGCCGGTGTGTCATGTTGTTGTGTGACAAAATATTTTCTGTTTAAGAATTGCTGAATGCAACGGTCCAAAAAATTGTTGGGGTACCCGTTGCGAGACAACATTCGCTTAATATTAATAAATTCCGTGTGCACAAGTTGGTAGGAACTGGCAATGTCATAAGCAAGGTGGAGTAGAGAGTTGACAAGGTTTCGTTTCCTGTGCAACGGAATGAAACTCGACCATTTCGAGTAGAGACCTGTNTGNGTGGGTTTCCTGTAGGTAGAAATAATAAAACCTGTTGATGTTTTCTCAATTAAAACATCAAGAAAGTTGAGGCAATTATTAGTTTCTAGCTCCTTGGTAAAGACAATATTCCTGTGAACGGAATTAACATGGGTAAAAACCTGTTGAGAGAATCTTGGTAAAGAAATAGCAAAAATAGTAAAAAATGGAGTTTTTAACTGCTGTATTTTAGGTTATGTAAATCTATGACATCTTTATTTAGTTGCTCTCTTGTTGCTCAGGTGCGGTGGGGCCCGCATTTGCTACATCTTCCATGAAACATTTGGACGTACGTTGGAATCAGTTGATCCTCTTGGAGGTCTCAACGATCTTGATATTTTAACGGCTATCAGAAATGCTAATGTATGTGGAAGCTGCTTTTATGCATACATTTGAACATTTTTGTTGTTAAGGATTTGTTGGTGCAAACATGAGAAGTTCACCCATGTTTGACTTACTGCATTTTTGGATGATATGTAATGGGGTGCAAGACATTCGACAACTTATGAATGCAAGTTGGACCCAGGCTCATTTTTTGCAGATCACTGGTTGTTATCATTTAGTGTAAGCCAAGTGTTGAAATGGGCAAAGGTTGCCCTTCTTAGTCGATGAGCTCTACGGTTTTTGCGACAATGCTATGGATGTTCCTGCAGTGCAGGCACAAGTTATCCACTGTGATTATTAGAGCTCAACCAATAAGTTTTTTTTGGGCCGATTCCAATGTTTTTCATTGCCGATACTGATGTTTCTGCATTACTCAGATTGCAGCTGAAAGGCATTACAGTGAATTTTTTTCTTCAGGCCACATAAACCAAACACTAATTACACAAGTTGAAATTATGAAAATGCAGATTGGGATAAGTTAAGAACAAGCAGTGTCTGTTTTGCCTTATGAGGCAAAATATACACTCCTGCAGCTATTTTGCCACCAGCTGAATATCATTGGCTGAACTGGTCATATGACAAGTTTGGACAGCATGACTGTCTCAGTTGACTGTGACTTCTGTCTTCTGTAAATGGCTCATATATGTGTGTGAAGTGAGAAATGTGATTTGTCGTATATGTGTGTGAAGTGAGAAGTGTGATTTGTCATATGTGTATGAAGTGAGAAATGTGATTTGTCATGTGCGTGTGAAGTGAGAACGTGATTTGTCATATGTGTGTGAAGTGAGAAATGTGATTTGTCATATGTGTGTGAAGTGGAGCTCAACCGATGTATCGGCACACCAATATATATTGGACGATGTTGCCGATGTATCGTATCGGCAAAATTCCGCCGCTATATATCGGCAATATTTGCTAATAAAAGTGTTGCACTGTTGCTCTGCACGGAGCGTTTGGAAATTCAAGTTGCTACTTCGTCTCTGACCCTGGTTGATTGACACAAATGCTCTATCCTGTTCCTAGTGCACAGAGCCTTCATGCATACAGGCTGTTGTGCAACTGTACCGACAAAACGCTCTATGGCGTAACATTCGCTCGTAGGTTTTGGCGCGGTAAGCAGATGCGATTGCCTGTGAACNAACTAGGTTGCGTGCTTTTGTGTTGGTTGGTTGTTTTNCCAAGGTCTCTCTATGCTAGACAGTTTTGCGTTCAGCATGCATCAAAAAAGTGCCTAGCCTACGTCACAGTGAGCAGGACCCAGGTTTGCACAGAATTCGATGTTGTACGGTTCTTCATCGCAGTGAAGTGATGCTTTTAATGCGTTACACATTTTTTTACTTATGACATCTGAGCGTAGGGAGTGGGCACAGATGTTTACACAAGGAGTAAGCCCACTTATACGCAACACATGTTTGCTGTTTGTGCATGTTTTGTTTTAGAGTTAAGACTACTGTGAGTCTTAGAAATTGCAATGGGCTGCAGTTAAGGCCAGACCTAGCAGATGCGGGGCCCAATGCAAGACCTGGGCGCGGGGCCCAAGGCAAGACCTAGGCCCAGGGCCTCTCTGAGCAGTGTTTTTATGACGTCATCATATTCAGTCAACCGTGTTACGATTGTAGAGTGAAGATATGCAGTACAGCGCTAACATGAGAATTGAGCACGTTTGCTAACGTTCGAAAGGAAATTTGCTAGTTCTGACAAGAGCGTTCTTTGTTAACAATGTAATTTATATGACGTTTCTACTGAA
>JGI24159J19872_10004775_pt1 | contig 17372 bp, 11 predicted proteins | sample Ectturendosymbi4_FD_19872 | JGI IMG/M metagenome (IMG submission 19872) | reverse complement strand
CGATGAGACAACCGAATGGCTGCTCAACACCTGCCCCGATATCTAGGCGGGCTAGCAGTGGATAAAAGAAGAACTCGCTCAAACGAAAGAAGAAGACCTAGGGGGATGCACAGAGATTGAATATGAAATTTGCATTTTCGCAACGTAACAATCTTTGTTGCCTCACCAAAGCATAATGTTACGGCATATTTCGCAATCACTAAAATTTCTCACTTTTCCTCACACCGAGGTTCCATATCATACGTTCAGATGGGAAACTGTCTTAAGCATGCTCTTTATTTCATTTTTTGGCGTATCATTCGTAGTAACCCCAGGGCGACACTTGCACTTGACTGACGTTTTCTTATAAGTTTCTTATATCATGTGACATCATGTCGTTATTGTCACTTGCTGAATTCAGCCAAGGTTCGACAATATCTTCAAATGACTCTTGGCTTTCTCTTTCTTCTATGACGTAGTTTTGCCACTGATCATGTGGTTGCGTTGGTCCTTCAAGGAGCTTGTTCATTTCTTGTGCGCGTGCTATGCTTTGTGAAATTTCGCTGTTTGTCACGTTTTTAATGTTGGTGTAGCGTCGCGGTACTCTTATTGCTTCTAAGCGGCCTACAACAACACGTGAAATGCTTTCATATGGTTCGTTGCTCAGTGTTCATTCTTTCACTCCAAATCAGACAACGTGGAGCGTGCTTTTGATGGCCGGCGTGTCTTTGAATTCCGTTATTTTGTATCCGTTTTCCTCACCAGTGCATAGCTCACTTCCTTCAGCATATGTGTTTGAGAAACGAAGTTTCGTTAACAGAGCTAATACACAACATTGCATTGTAAAAATTCAATTCAACATAGTCTCAATCGCTGCATCACAACATGTTGTTTCTATGCCTCATCCCACAGTTTCCCTCATTTTAATGCATGACAGTGTTTTGCGCTGTTTTCGCCGTCCTTTGTTTCTTTTATTTTAATAGTCACTTCTTGCTTCGTCGTTCTAAACGTTCCTTTTCATTTCGCGCTTTTAATTGTTCCTCTGCAAGTGGCTAGCCAATGAATTTCTTGTTCTTGCACATAATTTCCACTTAAGGCATTTATGCTTATAAACACTTTACTCGTTTGCTTCTTTAAAGATGTTTCGCATGTGTTACATTCTTTCTGGCGTTCGATCGCACTGACAAAACAAAACCGACAACTCAATGACTTGTTTCCTCCTCAGCGTAATCTATATTTTCTCAGTGAGCATGTTGTGGAGCAAAGCCTCCATAACAAATTCATCATACAACAACAATATACGTGCGGCACAGTTTGCAGATCACCAATGGAATGCAGAGAGGACGGACAACCACACAAGACTCCGCATCTTCATCCCCGACACCAGCACCCACCTCCCGGAATGACCCTCCCAAGAAGCGCCTGGGTCTGGCTTAACCGCCTCCGCACCGGTGTCAAGACATTTCCGCTCCTGCTTGTACAAATGGAGTATGGCCTCCTCTGCGGCCTGTGAGTGTGGTGCAGAAGAACAAACCGTCGACCATGTTGTCCTCCAATGTCCAATCCATCGAACTCCCCATGGACTGCATGGCCTGACGGTTCTGGACGATGAGACAATCGAATAGCTGCTCAACATCTGCCCCGAGATCTCGTGCAGCCAAGCAGTGGTTTCAACAGCTGGCTCAAAAGAAGAAAAAGAAGCATTTAGGCTATTCCAGGTATTTAGTTGTGATGCCATGTAGACCCACTATGGCGGTTCAATCACAAATATGTGGAGCCTTAACGGTAAAAAACAGTTTTTTTGGTAATATCAGAATCCTACCTGCACATAGTCTGAAGCGTTTCAACATCCACGCGATGTTAATTGCCACCCTATCCTGCAGTAAATTTGAAAGCATTCAGCTGCAACTCGAAGAGTCAGCAAAAAAATTTTAGGAAAGTAACAACATGCTTTTATTTTGTAAGTGTTGAGGCCACGGACACTGCTATTTACTCATAGATAGCTTACAATATGTTTTCTCGATAAAACGCATGTGACCAGAATGGAAGTAAATTGAATTTTTCCCCAGTCGATTGGATTTTGTTATTTAAACACTCATGGACTTAAAGAAAGACATCAACCGCTTAGTTCCCAAGCTTTTTGAGCACGACAAAAGTCTGAGTTTGGTGAACACCACGTGACCCAAGCTTAAAAAAACGTATAAAAAAGCACTGGTTGTGTGGCTGATTCTTGGCAGCAAGTTGCAAACTTCGTTTTTACAGTAATACCAGCAATCTTCTCTTGTCTGAAGTATCTATGCTGCAGACAGACACAGACAAGCAGTGACAATGTTGAAAATCTACCACTCTGATTTGGATGGCCTCAGCGCGACGAATTTTTTGCCCTTCTCCATCCTTCTTTGGGTTTTGACCCATACTTTGGGAACCACGACTGGTGTGGATCAACTAGCCAATCGTTATGTTAAGCTTTGGCGACAAGAAGGCCTATTTCTTGACTTATTGCAGAGTCGTGGTAATAATCGATTGTGGCTTTGTTTTCGCAAATGCACAACCGTTTTCACATTTTGCGTAGACTGAGTGGGACAAACGTATGCAGGTTTGTTTAGGGGGCATTTTTAACTTTCCCAAATTTTATTTTTAGCTCTGAAAAGCTAGACAGATAAATACCTAATCTTTTATGGAAAGCAGGCTTAGTGCAGGCAGCGTAAAAATGCTGCCGAAGTCGCATTTCAAAGCGTTTAATGACATAAAATCCGAACATTTTTCAAATGCGTTAACGGAGTCTAGCCGTTACTTTATTATCAGTTGCATACGTCCACCAGTCGCTCAATAATGGACACGATCCACGTCTTATATGCTCGCAAGGTTTGTAGACCTACAGTTCGGGAGTCGGTGTCTCAGAGCAAAGTCGCTACTCGGCTTCGACTGAACGTGTGCTTGTGTACATCAGAAGCGTGCAAATATAAAAAGCGCAATCACAATGACGGCTACGATGACTCATTGCTCAAGTGCAATATTGGCTGAAAAAACATACTTCAGTCTGAAGGTCTTTCACTTATAGCATCAAGATTTTCACAAACGCTTTCGCAAGAAAGTTTCACGAGTAAATGGTGGCTTTCATTCAAAGCAAAACTTGGAAATTTACTAAAAACAAACTTTTAAAATTTGTCAATTCAATGAAAGCAGACTTTCTATTTCCCGATTAACCTGTACAGAATTATTCCGGAAAAGAAGTTCCGGAAAAAAGCACGTTTCGTGGATGATGCTTTAAAAACAACGGGCATTACATATTTAAATATTGAGACTTGGTTGTTGTTTACGCCCCCTATCAAAATTTCTGGCTACGCGCCTGTATAGAGGTTTGTGTTTTGTGTTTTTGGTTTTTAGCCAACGTTTGTAATAGCGAGATCTTTTTCGAATTAGAAGTCGGAGCCAGGGTTGCCAGGTGAAAATTTCAAGAAAAAGCCAAACAGGGCGGAAAAAAGGCCAGAAAAAGGCCAAATCATTTATTCATAGGCCAGAAAAAAGCCAAATGTTTTTGAGCTATTTGCTATTCCTTTTTTAATGAAAAAGCACTTTAATTACAATAATATAAGTGGATTATGTTGTTGCAACACCGTTGGGAATTGGGAACTTACGCAGTAGGCCCCAATGCACTCTGCAAGCGGTAGCGAACTATGTAGCCTAATGTACATATGTACCGCTGCATATAAGTTTCATAAAATACGACCTTTGGTGAACGCTAGTCATAACGAAATAAAAACCGAAACCACCACAATACAAACAGATGAGTAAGACAAAAACAGCTCATATGACATGAAAGCATGAAGACCATATTGGGAATGAAATGATGTAAGCACCACAACAGTGCCAACGTCCGATACAAACACATTCTTCTTCATAGAATCAGTTCACAAAAAAAGGTCCAGATCTGGGTCGGCACTGGACTGGGACGAATACACAACATCTGTAATGAACCTTTTTAGCATTTCTGGGGAAGCAGTGAAATCTCTGGAACATTTGCCTGAAAGCAATAGTTCAGATCGAATTCTGACAATAGCATTAAAGAGTTTTAATTGCATTCTGTTTCCTGCTTTAGTTTTTACAGTGGATACTAAAGAAAAGATTCTCTCTACATCCGCGTTGCTAACTATGGGGTGACCAGACATGTAAGAACAAATGTTGCAAGTTCTTTAAATGAACTCTGTTCGAGAACGCCGGCCCAAAACTGTTCTGTGACAGTAGGGGCGCCGTTGTTGAAAACAACTTTCTTATGCCAGTGTACAAATGGCAATTTTCTAAAGTGGATCTCAATTTTGCTGATGTTTTCATCGGCTGATTGGAGAAACGGAAGCTCCGAAAATGCAGGTCTGGAAAGCTGATGCAAAACCACTTTGGGGCTCAGTTTTGACAGGTTTTGGAAGGTGTCCCTTGATGAAGGAAGACGGCGTGTAACCTGATCAAGAGTTTCATCCAACGCCGACAAGTGTTGCAACCTCTCTGCTGGCGTTGCGCTGAATGTGTGATTCACCACGACAGAACCGTCGCCAGAACGTTTTCAATAAGGGGGCTTTGCGATTCTGCGGGGGGGCTTTGCGTTTGTGCGGGGGGCTTGACATTCTAAAAGTTGACAAAATCTTCACTAATATATAGTGTTTCACATTTCAATTTGGGGGTGGCATAGAGCTTCATTTTGGGGGGCTAAGCCCACCAAAGCACCCCCGTGGCAAGGGGACTGCACCACAAACGGGATGTGCGTGAAGAACAACACCCATATATATGCTAGGTGGCGCGAACAAGCAATAATAGAGTGATTATTGCATATGATCTCTATTGTTGCTTACTGCCACATTGTGAAGCTTTCCGATCGCAACACAAGCCTCTCTCCTTTACTTGCTGTATGCTTTGCCGTGTCTCAAAACAATCATTCTCCCTGAGAACTCTGAGAACTTTGTCACATGTCGTCAGAAATCGTATCCCAAAATCAACTCTGTGGAGACTTTTTTTCTGATGGTTGCAATTGTACAGTTTATTGTACGGAATTTTCTGGTGATGGAACAGTTGCTGGTATAATTCATGCGGAACAGCTTTCTTCTGCTGAAAATAAGCATTTACGCGCTCAAATTTCTGAGCGATAGGTGTGGCAAATTAAAAAAAAATGGTGTTTTTTATTGAAGAGCTTATCCTTCAAGATTCTGGCTTTGTGTTTCGATTCATACCTCGACTTAGCTAATTCCGCTGATGTAAAATATGCTTTCAGCTCTTCCCAATTTGTTAGAATGTTGTACATCACTTTTCTTTTTGCAAGCCAGCCGGTGAAAGAAGGCTTTACGAAAGGGAGAGGGGTAATTCTGGGAGACAAAAATTCATTGGAAGTGTTCATAACATCGAACAATTGGTTGTATGCTTCTCTCCACACTTCGCAGTGACGAAACCAGTTCGGTTTTTCTGACAACAGAAACCCAATATTGCAAGGCAGCTTAGCTACAGCATGTTGAATGCACAATGCCAATGAGTGGCAAATACATCGAAACTGGACGCAGTTATGAGACGCCTCTTTCAATTTGCTCCAAACAGGGTTGTTACAGCCTATCATGTTTGATGCACCATCGGAAGCAAATGCTATGCATATTTGAAGATTCTGGCCAAAACAATTAATCTCCTGTTCGATTGCATTGAATAAACTTTCTCCTGTGGCCTTCACAACAGGAAGTAAGCCGACAAACCGAGTTACAATATCTTTTGATTTAGCACCGAAATATCGCACTAAAATGCACACGTGTTTTTGTGTGGATATGTCAGTTGATTTATCAATAATAATGGTATACCCTTTGTTTCTTAAGTCCTGGATTAGGTCTTTCTTCATTGCAGGTGATATTAGGCCATGGCCTATTTGGCCTATGCGTAAATCCGTCACTGATGGTCCACCTAGGGTTGCCAGACGTCCTTGAGCGCCAAGGACTGTCACTGAATTTGCTGTCAAAGTGCGTTATGTCTTTGATTCTTGAAAAACATCGTGTCGTCCTTGAATATTTTCCGGTGTCCTTGAAAATTCTTGCATCTTTTGAAAATTGTTCTTCTAAGAACTATTGTTTACGTTGAACATTCACGAATCAAGAATAAACAATGTCAACAGAGAATTGTATAGATTTGTTCCATCTTAAACAGTTGTGTAATAAAAAGTAAATTATTGAAGAAAGGTTGTGTCGTCATAATATGTTTTGTTATTTTTCAATTTCGTACATGGTTAAAACATAGCCTGACTTGCCCGAACGTGATTCAAGCTTTCTGAAAGTAGCCCACCGCACCCAGTGGCGTGCAGAGCAGTGACGTACCTAGGGTTTCCCGCGCCCGGGGGCAAACTCAGTTTTGGCGCCCCCCCCATCCTGCCTGTTCATGGCAGCATAGATGCGAAGAATGTGTTGGGAATAAAAGGGCGTCGGAAGCTGACTAGCGCCCTGTAATTTCCTGCATATAGTTGTTTCTAGACCCGTCTGAAAACTTCCTATGATTGTAACGTCACATAATTGACGTTGGGATTTAACTACCGTGGAGTTAAGAATCTACTCGTTTCGTCTGAAGCTATTCCCTCTGAAATTTTGGTCGCGATTGAAGATTCAAACTGTTTTATTACGACATTCCAAATTGCGGTAATGCATTCTCGAATTGTAGCAACTAAACTAATGAATTAAAATGCAAAAATTAACCAAAGAGTTTCCTGATCATCTGCATAAGTATTTTATATGAATTTTAATGACAAATATTTTGAGCCCAAAAATCTTCTGATAACACAGGATAAAATTGGGCAGAGTTGCACCTTGCGTTCTAACTAAACCACGGTTTTGTCATAGCCTTTTGAAGAAGCCGAATCCAGCGCGCCCGCTTGTTCCACTCACTGGTCAGGTCTGGTTACAATCACCGCTGATGCGAGCAGTAGGAACTGGGGTTTAGGGAGCATGCATTCTTCAGATTTTTGAGTAATAAAATGTCACAAAGGACTGACTGAGGGAAAGTCGCCATAAATAAAAGAGAAGAATAGACAGAAGAATGCTTATGAAATACTGAAGGCAAATGATTTCATACAAAACTGCTAGACAAATATAAAATTGCAAAATCCAAAGCATTTTCCTGGATGCAACATCCTGAAAAGTTCACAGAAAATGAAAGAAATAATTATCTTCTTCAAAGAAAAGTTTTTTTGCATGTACTGCACATTTGTCAATTGTTCCTTCAAAAATTGCTACAAATGAAATGTGTCACGGCATCCACTAATCTAAGCAATATCTAAGGTCAGTGACGCTCCGTGCGAAGTTTCAGGTTAGCAGTTGTGTGGTCTGAATTTTGACAATGATGTCCGTGGAAATGTTCTGGTTTCTAGGCCAAAGTGATATAAAACACATGTAGCATAATTTGAAAAGTTCACAACAGTTAATATACTCAACGTTGTTACACAGCTGCAGTTAGAACATTGCAAAAGTATTCAGCATTTATTTAAATATCCTACAATAAAAAATCATCATAGCTTCCTTCAGAACCACACCAAATCCATTTCAACGTGAAGTTTGTCATACCATAAAAGCTCAAACAATTTCCTAAACATCAAATCTGTAGCGGTAACAACCAGGGGAATGGGTCTGGTGATTCCCGGGGTCAGAGTCGGTCCTAGCAGGTGCGGGGCCCAATGCAAGACCTAGACGCGGGGCCCTCTGAGCAGTGGTTTTATTACGTCATCGTGCTCAGTCAACCGTGTTGTGACAATTTTGATGAAAATATTTCAACAAAATAATTATGTGAATATAAAAAAGACGACAAATTATTGGAGTCGATCTGTATGTAGGCTATATGATAACACAATAGTTTCTTTTGTGGAGAGTGGGCATAGCTCATGTGTCCCTAGCTACGGTCATGTTTATGAATAATAGATGCTGCCGTGGTGGACATTAGACAGTGTACCGCTACCACCAGTGCCGGATTAACAATACTGTAGTAGCAAATGTAGCAATTGCTGCGGGCTCCGCGCTTTTGGGGGGCCCGCGGTCTTTCGTGCCAAATATATGAAATAGTTGATATGAGAATTTAGGTGCGCGAAGCAAACTCTCAGAAAGGGTCCCTGTATTTTACACATGCTATGCAAAAACTTTATCGCTGAAAGCAAGTTAAATTTTTCATTTTGTATGGGAAGTTGCTTCTGCGTTAAGGTCCATTTCACACTGTGAATTGCTTGAAGTCATTTGATTTTAAATTGTCCTTTGTCTACGCATTAAACTAGTTGAGGGTTCCCGTATGGCTCATTTTCACATGAATTATGTCTTATTTTGGCAAACATATGATCTGCTTCAGAGCTTATTAAATGTGGCTCTAGAGCAGGGGTTCCCAAACTTTCTTTGACCATGTACCCCTTCAGCATTTCAACAGATGAGCATGTACCCCTAAAATTTTTTGTGACAAAAAAGCTGAGGAAAACAAGGAAATCCACTGAATTTTTAATAAAACTTTCAGATTTTTGCAACTGTAAAGGTGATATAAACTGATACATGTATAAATGTTTGCAAATAAAAAATATAATAATATATTTTCCTTCCATTTCTAACCATAATTGTACCCCTTCAGATAGGCAAATGTACCCAGGTTGGGAACCCCTGCTCTAGAGTGATTAACAAACTTTTTTTAACAATGCGAAACTTTCCAAAGGGATGCCCGAGATGACCGTCACTTTTGCCTCGTCAAAAATCAGCCCCTGGTTATATATATAGACTTTTTCAGTGAAGAAGTCCCTATTTTGCCAAATTTGCCATAAGCAATTTAAGCGAAAGTTTTAAATTGAATGCTCTTGCATTAGTCTACTGTGATATGACAATGAAAAGTATTTTACAGATACCATCAGTTTAATCATCTTCATCGTACTTACTCAGCTAATAACACCAGAAAATGACCCGTACGACAACCAGGTATCTGCCGAGGGTTGAAATCTACTTATTCGATGCTTCTGACGATAAAGATGATTAAATTGATGGATTTTAATACATTTCTGAGATTGAAGTGTATATTTTTTTCTGGTCCAAAACTGATGATCCGCCCAGTGAGCCGACCCCCAAAAATCAGGTCCAAAAATTAGGTCCTGAAATTCGGCTTATTAGGCTGAAAATACGGTATTTGCCAACATCATGGGATCGTTCAAGCGATGTGGCGAACTTTCAGCAATTTCCAGACGTTACTTGATTGTATTGTTATGAATGGCATTTTCAAAAAGTATTATTACATCACATTGACCTGTCCTATAAGTTGTGTTACATTTTTTGGTGCTTTCAGAATGATTTGGCCAATGGAACCAAACCTCGGTTTTATCCCCCAGATCTGGTTTTCAATGCTTTTCTGTTTGTTTGTTTTTCTGGAGATCTGGGGTTCGTAAGATTTAACTGCGTAGCGGTGATTTAACATAGGGAATGGTTTATTACAGTTCTTATTTCTAGCCTCACTATTCTTTCTCTTGCTTTGTAAAGGTACCTTACTCTTCAGCATAACTGATGAACAAGCAACCGACACCGTGTAAGCTGTGAATATTAGCTATAGATGCTGTGAGTTCAAGTGGCAGAGATACTAATGAAGCAAGTCCAAAGAAAAAATTAAGTCGTACACACAGCAATTTTAAAGTAGTGGTTGAGAGATCCAGATCTCAAAGGTTAGCTGCAGAAGAACACTGGGAATGAAGATTTAATTATTGTAAATGCTTCCAGATCACCGTCAGAAATGCAAACAACTCCATGTTACTGCTATATGATAATTCCGACAAAAACAAAAATTCATGAGCGAGGTTACAGTATATGCCAAGGGTGCCAAACCGCGGCTCTTCAAACTTTTGCAATCGGTTCTTTGAGCTTTCCGAAAACGTTATATTTGTTTTTAGTTTTCATTTTTATTGCTAAGTGTAGAAATATTGTGAAATGGTACTGTGGTAGCTAGCGTGCGTTACAGTAATAATTTTGCAAGTCGTTCCAAATAGAATTATGATTTCACATAAGCGGAGATTGCAAATAAATGCGTGTCTTTACATTTTTATGTTGCGGCTCTTTGTAAATTGGGTTTTAAGATATGTGGCTCATACATCGAGCAAGTTTGACCACCCCTGGTATGTGCAGTATATTCACTAGCACATTTTGTGATTACAGATACCCAGGTATGGTAGATAGTAGAAAGACTCACTTGATTTTGTGTCAATCTGGGATTTTCTGTTCAAATCTGGGTTTTTGGGTGAGTCTATATGCGATTTTGTATAAATATCATTAACAGCCCTGGATTTGGTATCTATTCACGGGCCATTGGGTAGTGTATTTGTAGTCATCGTTTGCAAATGCGGGAAATGATTTGCGCATTTATTCAAATATCATGGTGACCAACTGGAGTGGAGAACGGTCATTTTCTAAACCTCAGATGGTAGAATGAACAAAGGAGCACCATTAGACAAAACAAACTCAACAACATGATTACTATAGAGCATGAACTTCTATGTGACATAGACAACACCACCAATATCATAAACAAACTCGCCAAGGAAAAATCTAGAAAATGCAATTTTAAGCAATAGGTTTGCTGCTTTTGACAGTCGACTTCGAAACGTATAGTGTATGACTACACTGTCTACATATAGCGATGATCAAATTTGTTGATGAATCTGGATGCATTAATTACTGTCTCTGTACTGTATTTGTGAGCTGTACAGTAATGTATTTCATCTTGAAAAAATATACGTATGTACTTTTTGGTAAAAAAGATATGTAGCCCAAAATGTCCACCAGTTGCTATTTAGGACCAATTGTTTCGCACTTATCACATGGATGTCCACAGAATTTATGTATTTTTAACTTGGGGCCCCGCGCTGTTATTATGCTACGGGCCCACGCGCTACCTTAATCCGGGACTGGCTACCACTTGTAATCAAGCCGAAAGTTGTAAAGGAAGCTCTGCAATGGAGATCCGAGCGGCGAGGGCAAGTGCAAAGTTACGTCAATTAAACCGAACTGACAAGGGAATTGAACTTACAATGCAATTACTTCACTCTTGTTGAATTGCACTTTCATTCGAAGAACAACTGACGTGTAGAAAACTGCTAACATGATCTGATTGCTTATTTCACTTTCGGTAACCACAATCGCAGACGCATTCTTGCATAAAGGTAACGTCTGTGCGCATGATCAACTATCCGTTTTATGACGCAATACACGAAAAAAGCATACTTCACAAGAGAGGAATTCACATGCATTCGCCCAAAGCTCCCCCAAAGCCCAAGTTTACAATAAAATTTATTTACTCATTATGCTTCATTATGCATGAACTCGGAATACAAACTGTTTTTTATGAATTAGAAATGTAATGTACAATGATTTATAACTACCACGTCACAGTTGTAGAAACATTTATCAAACGCAATATATATTGGGCATGGTTGACTGATGAAAACAGAAGTATATAGCCGCCCAATATATTGATAAACTGGAACATATATGCTGGATGACATTCACAATATTTGCCTTACCTACTTAAGCTGCGGGGCAACTTTAAGTGTCCTCTACGTTTATAAATCTGCATGGACTTTGCAGTGTTGGTGTTTCTACCTATTTACGCTCGCAAATCGGCAAATCACAACAAAAGTTTGATGTGGCGGCAAATGATAAAAGTACCTGCACGATCGACAAATAAGGCCGAGCAATTTTTGTGGAGAAAAAAAGGAGGCACATTCAAGTGTTAACACTTCACAAAATTTTCCTTGGTTTGCATGAAATTTTTGGCCTCTACAGGATCACCAACCTCTCATCTTTTGTCGTTTGTTTCAATGTGGTACAATTAATTTTATTTTGACAAAATACTAAAGTATTTAGTCCGTGTCTAAATATAACATGACGCAAAACTGTGAGCCTTTATTAAAATGAAGATTGCCCGCAACCAATTTAAAACTTTCCAAAACAGAAGTATCTTTCGAGAACTGAACAACGTTGCGTTAGCAGTACTGCCATCAAAGTTACCAGGACAGACACTCGTCTCGACCTGTTCATTGCGAGTTGAATAGCTACACACCTTGTTTGTTTGCTGCATCTGTAAGTCTACTTCAGTCTCAACCGGCGCTAGTAACAAACAAGTTCTATCCATGAAGAGTGGGCCGTGATAAACCCAGTCCAGTCGCCACGGGGTCTGGTGGTCTAAGCCCCCCAAAACAATGCTCCAAGCCCCCAAACGTAAATATGAAGGACTACAAATCAGTTGAGTTTTGTCAATTTTTGCACTATCAACCCCCCTTGCAAAAATGTAAAGCCCCCCGTGTTGAAGACTTTCTGGCGACGGTTCTGGGTTGAGCGCAGATATACCGCTCAGCATAAGATTTGAGTACGTTTGACAACGTTCGATAGTAGGCCAAGTAGAGGAAATTTATCTTTCATTCAAACGAAATAATTATTTGCTAACAATGAGATTGATAAGCCTTTTTATAATTCTCGTGCACAAGGAATATCTGGCAAAAATAAACAACCTGCCCAAACACCATGGCGCGGGGCCTCAGAGGCGCTGGACCCAATGCAGCCGCATCGGTTGCATCGGCTTAAGGCCGGCCCTCCCCGGGGCAAACTGTTTGATTGTATGCCCACCACCAAATTATAGTATTGAGGAAGGGGACAAATAGTGCCATTTGAAATATGTAGAAACTAATTTTGACAAATCAACAAGTTTTGAAAAATTAAATTAAAAAGAATTCAAAGAGTACTTTTTGTTTTACATGTGTTGGTTTTAATAAATTGTTTTATTCTGTGGGCTTGAGACATCTGTTTATGAGCAAATTTCTTCCACTCACGGATAAGCTATGCATTGAGGAATTAGATTTTGCATTTATTAATTCGAGTACGTATCCGATATGCCCATCAAAAAAAGATAGCACTTACGGCATGCTAAGAGATGAGCCTCGCGCCGCGCGACCAAAAACGTGGAGTGCGCGAACGTTTTTTTATCTTTTACGCTTCATGCATATGAATGCTGCATGGCAAAGCTTATATGTGTGCGCTACTAAACACCCTGCGCGCATGGGCTTCTGCAGGGGGAGTAAAACGGGTATTTGCCCCCTTCCCCCTTGGAAATTGAGCGTTACAACAAAAATGTCCCAGAAAAGTTGAAGTCAACAGATCAATTCCGATTAAATGGTTTAATTCTTGCAGTGACAGTTTATTTGCCGGAAAGACACTGCACAAGAGCCAGGTTCGCGGTCCTGGTGTCGTGCAGTGGTGAGCTTGCAGTTCACTTATGTCTGCTCCATTGCGTGGACAAACTTGGGAGCGGATTCTTCTGCTGTTGGTCTTTATTGCGCAACAGTAACATCGTTCACTTCAAGTTACGATCGTAGGCGTTTTGCCGCATATTGCTGCTTGCTGTGGAATGCAGATATCTTGGCAGCAGGGTCGTCGCCAGCGGTGGGACCAGTTGCGCCCGCCCCCACTACTTAAAATATGTGTCCCCCATTTCATATTTGGCCCCCCGGTGACTGCATAACCCAATATTGTATTTAAAAATGTGTCCCCTCTTGCGATATTTGACCCCTGTTGCTAAATCTTGGAGACGGGCCTGTTTGGCAGATAATGCAGCGAGGCAGTGACTGCTGATAGCGGTAAGTCACGTAGTTTTATGCTGCGTGGAAAGAAGCCAAAATGGATCTATAGCAATGCATCAACAAGTGTGAAATATCCATTGTTAATGTGAGACTGAGTGAGACCAATGTGCCTGAGTGAATAGCTTAATCCAGCGTGGTACAACTAGATTTGACCTGCCGGTCATTTTACAAAAACTTGCGAGCCACTTCTAACAAAATGATGTGGAAAAGAGATTCACACTGAAATTATTACATATCAGCAAATAGCAATTTATTGCAAGTCTCTATCAGTGGGATGCCTGTGGTGGAAATTTCTGACACTATCCTTCGTATATCATACCCAATATGTTAGTTGCAGGAAGCCTGAGACTGTTGTCCAGTGTTTTGTGTGCAATTCGATTTCTATTTTCAGATTTGGGCTTGCTTCATGGCAGTAAGTATGCCCCAAATATCGAGTAAATTTTTGTGCAAAATCTTTCAGTTTGGGAAGCCTATCTTTGCTGACTAATTTCGAGAATCTCCCTACAGCATAGCATGGGCATCGGAACGATTTTTTCCAGGGGTGGGCCACAAGAGGATTTTTCCAAATCGTTTTTTGGGGGAGAAATGGTAAAATTTGTTTTTTCCCACTAGAAACTAAAAAAAAACTTTTTTTGCTAAAATTTTCAAAATCCTAGGGGGACCTTGGCCCTCCCTTCCGACGCCCATGCAGTCTAATAGTCTAACGCCGTTAATGTTGTACATTTTATTAAAAAGATGTTATGTTTTCCTGACTAAAATTATACCTACTGCAACATATGCACAACAAACAATACTGAGAAAGTTCGCCGGCTTTAAAAATTCTATCCGGGGGCATGTAGTTCGACCACACTGGCTTAATCAAACTATGCTCATGCACTCTTCTATTTACACACTGCGTGGCTTGTTATGTATGCAGGCTTGTGAAAACATACATAAGGCTTAGTTCTGACTTCTAAGTGAGCATGTGTAAAGCTGTATTTGCTCTGGCGAGCTTTCACAATTTATCTGCTCAATTTTTAAACTTGCGTGGTGTTCTAACTTTGATAAGTTCTTCGATAGTCGTTGTCAGCTTACTGGTCTACTTCTCATTGCTTGGAAGAGTTTTGCGAGAGTGTCTGACTTTCGTGTTATTCTACCTCTGCTGATGTACTTAACGCTGATTATTCTGAAATTATGTCAAAAATGGATATTAAGCAGTTTATGAAAAGGAAAAGCATTTCTGATAGCCAAATTGTAGAAAACATGCACAGACTAATTTGAGCACCTCAAACGTAGTTGTGGATACTTCAAGTCCAATTCAGACTCAAATCTCTGTAGTTCACAATAATAATGACATTGGATGATATCCCGATTCAGCAAAAGCTATTTAGGATGACAGAAAGTAGCCTACACCTTTTCGCAAACTCGAATATAGCACCACCTGAATACGATTTCAAAAAAATGTGAATGGAGCGCGTGCTTTCATGCGAAATTATCTTTGCGGTGTAGAAAGGGCAAAGCGCTTCGCGAGGTTCATTTGCATTGCATCGTTTTCAACCTGAAAAATTACCAAAATGTCGACGTTGTCCCCACCCCCCTGGAAAAATTTCTGCGGACGCCCATGCCTGCGCGCTACTAACATTCACAGAAAATTTGCACCCCTGGTCTTGTTACAAGATTGTGATAAATGCACTTTTTGTAATTTCAGTCTTTGGATAACGCACTGCCTTGGATGTCTGGGAGCGTCGCCTTGTTCATCCCCCTCTGCACATCCCTGGTAACAACGTTGTGTGGGTTTTGTCGCTGTTCTGAAAGCATACGCAACATAACACTCTGCATGCACTGTGGACGCTGGGTTCCCGTCCCATTGTGACGCAACTATAAAATGATAGGGTAGACGGAAAGTTTGCAGCCTTGGCTTTCTGAAAGCGTTATGACGCAGCCATGAGTCAAACCACAAGTGGGCGCTTATATTTTGAGACAGACAATCCGCCTTGAAACTCATCAAGGTTCATAAGTGCTCGGTTTGCCAACCTTGGTGATCTTTATGAGATTTTGTAATGACATTCGACATTTTGCAAATTGTAATTTTTAGCATCCGCTGACATTTGATATTTCGCAAAACGCAACATCCCGACCTCAATTTGGCGCCCCCAAAGTACTGCGCCCGTGGACAGATGTCCCTCCTTGCCATCTCGTTACGGCACTGGTACAAAGGGGGGCAAACGTAGCGAGGACCCCGGGCATCCAAAGCAAGGCGGGCATCCAAAGAGTGAAACTGCAAAAATTAAAATGATGTAGCAAGATGATTTTTCCTTTTGTAAGGCTACTAACACACGCTGCATGAATTTAATTTTTCGAAATTTGTGTTCTTTGTCAACACTAGTTTTAACCTACTCAAACGCCAGTATATCTCATTTTCCTCAATACCAGGGACCTATACTCTAGATGTGCGGCGCACACCCAATCAAACTGATAGTGACGTGACTTTACCCAGATCAAGCTATCACGGAAAAATCACAGAAAAGGATTGAAGAACTGATTGCAAACGTTGAATTGAATATCCGAGCCAAATTTCGAAATTATCGTATTTCAACCTGCTTGGTTTAGCTGCCTTTTGATACATAATTGGTTTCCCGTTTCGTTTTTTTGATGTGGCAACCCTGACTGTGCGCTAATGCAGCTTCACGCCTGTGCTTGCAATATGTGCATCATTTCGAGCTTCGTCACTAATCGGCAGTTCAGTCGGATTCACTCCCGTCGCCAGGGATTTTTTTAGTGGGCTTCACCCCTCCAGACAAAGACCGAAGGCCCCAAAATTAAAATATGAAACACTATAAATCAGTGGAGATTTTAACAAATTTCCAATATCAAAAGTCCCTGAACAAACGTAAAGCCCCCCTAGTGAACACTTTCTGGCGACTGTTCTGGGCTTTTTGATCATAACGGCTCACACAACCGCGTATCTGTTCTGGCCTCCAGCAGTTGTATGTACATATAACAGCCATACAAATAAAGACGAAAGTTTTCTTGCGTACTTTATCCACATTTTTAATTCCTGTGTAGGCTGGTTCAGCAATTTTCAAACTGTCAACCCTGGGTGTCCGCCATCCCAGTCGCATAACTTTTCTGCTCGACTGCTATTCGACGAGACGTTCGAGCAGCCATTTTTATTAATTTGTGATCTGCCCCCATCATAACGTGAGTGTGTTTTACTGCACTCTTTGAATGCGCAGCCTTATATTCAAGGGCGTACGCAAGGGGGTTGGGGGGTTGGGGTTAAAAACCCCCCTTGAGCATGAAATTTTACAAAAGTTTATTACCTGCGCAAAAGAGATTGATTGTTTTCGCATACAATTTGCTTTCAAATTTGCAAATACCACGGAATGAATTTGCATACAAATTTCAAGGAACATTGTAAATGGGCCAAAAAGTAATAATTATGTTTCGGTGGGAATTCGGGGTATCGTCTGCGTCCAGAAACCACCTCACCACTTTATTCAGACCTTTCGTCCACTACGCATGTTTAAGATTGTGTTCCGCGATAGTCCACTTCATCCGAAACAACTGCCTTTATTTTGTCTGCTAAGACTGATCTGCGCAAGCGCTGACCGCATTGGCTACATTATCAATTTCTGCAGCATAATAAAATTGTTGCACGAGCTCAAAAACCGCAGTTGTTAACATAGAAGCATTCAGGCATTTGATAATGTCTCAACAGGGAAAAAGGAAAACTAAACGTTTGCTGGACTTCCAGGCCCGTAACCAGCTT
>JGI24159J19872_10004774_pt1 | contig 17375 bp, 15 predicted proteins | sample Ectturendosymbi4_FD_19872 | JGI IMG/M metagenome (IMG submission 19872) | reverse complement strand
TTTTTTAACTTTGTGGCTTTAAACTAGGTTATCAAAAATTTTAGATTGGTATTGCAAGCTGTCAATCAAGACTGAGGAAATTTCAACATTTATTCAAATCGGAGTGAGCATGTTACAAAAAATAAAACACTTAGGACTTCTCGTGGATATTCAATGAGTTGAATCAGGCTTAGCTTCATCTCATATCTTTGGTGTGTGTGAAAACTATGAGCTTGCTCTCTGATAAAACTTTTCATGCTTTGCAAGCAATGTGTTGATATTAATACCAACATAACATGTGAATGTCTGTGCAATATTAACACTATTATTTACTTTAAGGTACAAGATCTACAATGCCACGTATCTAGAACAGAAACAGCGAAACCGTGTCAACAAGTTCTGTGAAGCCACTAAACTACCTGACAGAGTCATCTGACCTACAGACTATCGAGCCACGGTTTACGCGAACATAAACCTCTATGTCTGCAATGACGAGCTCCATAGATCTGTGTGTGGTGCAGAGGGTGCTATGGCCATGAGAATTTAGCGTTATTGCTATTCAAAAGGATGATTTCATTTAAAAGTTGTCGTAGATTTTCGTTGCATGTTTTGAAAAATGTTCATTAAATAAAAAAATTTCTCTTCGTACAAACCTATTGCTTTCGCAAAACTCTTTTCCCAGGCGTACATCTTGATAAGTTTAACACATGTCAAAATTTCGTTCATCATTCTCACTCTTCTGTCGGTGATTTTGACACATTTTCGGCGAAAATTTGCCATCAATTTTCCAAGCGCCATCTGCATTTTGGATAAAAAACATAAACATTGCAAAACTCTCAATCATTTTTTTCAGAAGGAAAGGATTCCTTGTCTTTAATATATTCGTTTTTTATCTCAATTTTGGGTTTTACAGGTGGTCTACGAGCGCCCATCAATTTAAAGTTGCCGAAATTTTCAAGACGAAAAGAATTTGCCTTCTACATTCGAAACAAAACTTTGAATCATTGGTAGGAAAAAAAATTTCCATCGGTGCCCAAGCACAAAACAGGTCAAAAACCTTTTTAGGACAGATCGCAACATAGTAAATATATTTAAAACAACATTAGATGCTTATCTTTCTCACCTATCAAACTACTCAACAAACGTTGGAGAGAGGTGTCAAGCACGCCACTTTTGATGACATTGTCATTTCTTTTCAGAGAGCCAGCAAACTTAGGGCCATTGTAACTTAGCAATGGCTTTCAGAAAACTCTACTGCAAAAGCAGATTTATCATCAATATTGTGGGGCAAATGTTCTGCTATAAAAACGAGTCGCATCAGTGCTTGACCAAGCAAATATTTTAAATTAATTTATTTTGGAAAGAAATTAATTTTAAAAATATATTTTAGACGAATTTAATGTTTCAATTCATTCTCAAAATTTTACCAAAATATCCTGGAAAAATTCTACCTGAATTGGTGCGAAGGACAAAAACGCCACGATTCCAATCAAGGCAGTCCATCCAAGGAAGATGCAACAGAAAACCGTTGCAAACAAAATCATGACAGGCGTTCCGATCAGAATACCAACGTACATGATCATTTCGGCCAAGCGTTGCCCATCGTTGGAGAGAAGGTTCACCAACTGCCAATTATAAATGTTCTAGAAGTTTGCAGAGGTTAATTTTTGTTGTTGAGGCATTCTATATTCGCTTTGCTTGCAGCTTTCCGCGTAAATGTCTTACTGTAAATTAAACAGTTCACATCAACAACTTGTCATCTACGCTGATTATGCTGACGTATCTCATACGGTGTTCTGCTTTCTTAATTTTGAAGAAAAAATGCTTCCTGGTCTGAAAAAAAAAGAAAAAATGCTTTTCATGCAAGGCATGAAAAAATGAAGTACCACCAGTGCAAAATACTGGCTTGTACCGGGAATCGTATGCGGCTTTATGGGAAGCCCNAGAAACTCTATTTTTGCAAACCATCTCCTTACAAGCGCAACACTGATTGTAGTCACCAACATGCAAAACTGAATTCCCACCTCTCCGACAGATTTATCTTTCAAACTTCGAAGCCTTGAAATTTTTTGAAAAACCATTGTCAGAACAGCCGCTCTGGTTCGAATAGCCGTTCTGCAAGTCAAATGTTAACAAAATCATCGCATAGTATGAATAGTAATGAGTAAGAGAAAAAAAACTGAGTACCTGCAGGCCCGTAGGCACGGGGGCATACGGAGGCAGTGCTCCCTCAAATTTTCGTGTCTCCCCAAATTTTGTTGTGCCCAGAAAAGTTTGTTTTAAAGCTATAATAAAAACAAAATCTTTCCCCCTCTAAAAATGTATTTTGTCCCCCAAAATCTTAGTCTGGTTACGGGCCCTGGTATCTATTATTATACTCTTGTACCTGTAGTTTATTGCCCACATCAACGAAAAGAACAACGATCTTCCAAACTCTGTTGCCATTAACCCCGCACAAAGCCCGACTCCGTAGCCAATTGTAGGTGATGGAAGTTGAGAAAAATTAACTAGTCTGTCAATCAGAAGAGCCTGCAAGAAAAAGCAAAAAATACGTTTGTTGTTTACCATAGTCAGTACAAGACAATGCCTACCAATATGTTTAATACTGCCGGTGGAGATGTCTGCGTAAACATCAAGAGCGCTACCGCAAATCACGAACTGCGTTACACCCACGTAGTATTGCTTAATAAAAAATATAAACACTAGCAGGCCCGGAACAAGAAGAAGGGGGTAACCGGGCAATTGTCTCCCCGAAATTTTCAAAAACATGATTAGATGTTAGGTACAGCAAAAAGTTTTTCACCCCCCCCCGAAAATATCATTTTGCACCCCCCCACGAAAATATCAGCTGGTTGTGGCCCTGAAACAGTCCTGTCGCCACGGGGGGCTTTTGGGGGCTTAGTCCTCCCCCAAACAAAGCTCCAATCGCCCGAATTGAATTATGAAGCACTATAAATCGGTAGAGTTTTTATCAAAGTTCAGACTGTGAAGCCCCCCTGAACAAACGTAAAGTCCCACTATTGAAAACTTTCTGGGGACGGTTCTACCTGAACCCTATTGTCATCTTCATCTTGACGTATAACTTTTTGGAAATTGCAGATCTAACAGAGAGAAGGGCTTGTCTCTATTTTAAGTAAAAATGGTTTTCGCCAACTGAAAAATTTTGAAAGTATAGTTTCTAACGTATCAAAATATCTGATGAATAGAGCTACAACGCATTATTTTACTGTAGGTCAGGAGTAGAATGAAACATAGACAAATTTGAGCTCGATGCAAGCATTTACTAACCGGGCCGAGGATTGCTGATATGACAGAAACAGAAAGGGCGAGAGAACCAACGATCATGCGGGTTCTGATGTAACGGAAAACTGTTCTCTTCACCGAAGGTATCCCGTTGTGGGCCTTTCCATCCTCTTCGTATAAACGGGTAAGTCTGCAAAAAAGTAAACGTTTGCGATGAAAAGTATAATATGTTACGAGCTGCAAAACTGCAGATACAAATCCTCGTAGAGATAGACTTACCAGAGTTAGGTAGCGGAGAGGCAAAGACAAAGTACCGATATGGGAAATTTTTCTATTTTTCATGCTACAAAAGCCATAAGTTTTATTGAAAAAAATACTCAGAAAATCTTCAGACCGCCTTATAATACTGAACGTTTTGCAGGAAAGAGCTCGCATGCTTGTTTCTAAGCTAATATAATAATTACAAATAGTCGTCTACGTGTAAGTTGAACGGTAGTCTGGTTTTCCCAGGGTGGTGCCAAATTACAGAAGTTTGTTTTTGAGAACCAATAAACGAAATATGATGTATGCTGACAGTAAAGTATGTTGTATGGAGCTTCAACACGCCTTTCGTCAAATTTGAGAAAACAAACATTTAGAATCATACTACTGTTCACGGAATGCGTTTGTAGAATTCAAGAATCAGTTTCTTCGGAAAACCCTATCTTGTGGTTCGTCAGACATCACGCGCGTCACTGGAATAGGTAACCAGGATGATTCCAGAGAACACAAAGGTAATTCTTCATGAATTTAAAACCTTATGATCTCACATTAGATTGGAATGTTCTCATGTTAAAAAAAAAACGTTTCAAAGAAAAACAGGCTCTGGTCTGATGTAATATATTTACAGAATGTGAATGATGCTTATAAGTGATTGAGTTGTCGTTAGTGAGTTGCATGCGCCGAAACTGCGACCCGCTGTTAGAAATTGGTTGTTTTTACTTTGTTTATATTTGTATTAGAAAAATCACAGTTCTAGCATTATTTTAGCCACACTGCAGCTTCTACTTTACAGATAATACAACCATTTTTACACAAGATTGTGTACTGCCTTTGTAGCAAAGTACATGAAGCAGACATGAGAAGTATAAAATAACTGCAGTTCAGTATCCGATTATGACATTTTGTCAAAAATACATTTTTGTTTAACTATCTTCCTTTGTAAAATAGAATATATGCTGTCTACATATTCTTCGAATAAATCAAAGCAAAAATAGTCTGAACACTCGTGCGCCGCCTTTGGTAGGAATAGATTGTTATTGCTGTTGTGATTACGATTTTTTTATTTTGTAGACTCCGATCGTTACTAGACGCTTTGACTGTCTACAACAGTGGTTCTCAACTGAGTTAGAATGCTCTAACCCTGTGCGTAAAAAATGGAATGCCGCAGGAGCAAACTTGTTTAATTAAATTAACAACTTTACGTCTTTAATCAAACTTCTTTCATTACATAAACTTTTTATCTATTTAAACGTAATCAAGTGAACTTCAAGTATGTACTTTCCACGATGGGTATAAGCAAGGAATCAATCAGCAAATTTTTAATAGGAAATCGATTTCACGTAAAATTACGCATCCTCAGTCCTTATTCAAATAGAATCAAGTGAACTTCGTTGCAATTTTTTTTGTTTTCAGGTAAAATAATATTCCACACAACTTCGACGAGATATTGGGGTATTGAATATTTTGTTTCATATCCTAACAAATGTTCACGTCTTCGACGCATAGCTGACTAACTTTTTTCAGATTTTGCGCCAGCATTTGTGCTGCCCTTTACGCAAGAGACTAGTTTCTGTAGCTAGCGGAGTTGCGGAGTTGGAGTTGGATTTTTTTTTCAACTCCGACTCCGGAAGTCCAATTGAATTATTTTTTACATCGCACTCCTAAGTTAGGAATCCTAACGCGTGTCTGTTGAAACTGCACAATTTATTTTGAAACTTTCATTGAAACAGAGAATTCTTGCTGTGCACCACGATTTCCATTGATTGCTAGTTGCTATAAAAATGTTGACAGCCAAACTTCATTCACGTTATGTTAAGGAGTCGGTGTCGGAGTCAGAAATTTTGGAAAGGTCGGAGTCGGAAAATTTTGGAAGCTAGAAGTCAGGGTTGGAGTCGGGCACTTTGCCTCCGACTCCGCAACCCTGGTTGTTAGGGGCGAGAAACTGATTTTTTCTTTTGAGACGATGCGATCTGCAAGATGAATTGAGAACCGAATGCTCTACAATTTATAGCTAAAACATGGCAAATAAATTTTCAGAGCGACACTTACCGCTGACTTGCAAAATCTGATGAGTCATATTTCGACAATGGAGGAATATCTTCCACATCAAGACCTTTCCTAGCTTTTGTGATTGTATCCGAAAGCCATTGAAACGTCACAAAAGAGAACACGTTGGCGTTGTCCACTGCTGCAGGTGCTTTAGTTCTAAAAAATTGAATACATATTTTGAGTTGGGTCAAAAATGCACAGGAATGCGCAGAAAACTCGACGTAAAGGTGTGAAAGTAACAAAGAAAAAATCAGTTGCAGTTGCCTGTGAAATTGTGAAAGAGCTGTGGCGTAAATTTCTGTTTGGGCTGTTTGTTCGAGAGGTCACTGAATCAAGAGCATCGCTTCATGGAAGCAACAGTGTGCCTGACATTTGGACAGTTGCAAAACAACCTAAACACGATGAACATCATGTACGACGTTAAACTATCTTGCTTTCAAGAAGTGGTTGCGTAGCAACTGCTTTTGAACTATGTGGAAAGTGATAATCGGTTAAGTGATCAAACTGCACGCAGAGAAGAAAGCAACTGCCCACAACGAAGTTTCTAAGATTTATAATCTGAATTTGTTGAAACTACACAATGTCAGAAATTTTGTATATTCACGTTGCCTCACAACAACCGCTTCTGCAAAAACAGGCAGTTAATGCGGCAGTGCGTGAAATTTTGGCGAAATCTCTTTGTGAAACTAAACCACATTATTTTAACAAATGAAACAAATTACATGCTTTAACTACGAGCGATAGATCAAAACACCTCATTAGAATTGTTAAAATATTGTTACGAACACACGAAATTATTGAAAAATCTGTCCATACTATGGTGGCGGTTTAAATTTGCATTTGTAACACAAGTTGCACAAATACCATAAAACCACAAAAATCCGGATATGTTATGCCATCTTGCTGAAGGACAGCCCTCCAAATAAAGGTTACTAGAACACACGAATATGGAATTTACACCAGTGCTGGGTGACCTCAAGGCTACAGGTTAGTAAATAGTCTGCTCCAAAAGTAAACTATAATTAAAATATTTACAAAACTTATATTGTTTATTTGAATTGCCTCATTTGCTCTATCCCGATGATAAATTTATATATCTTGCTAAAGAAAAAATTAAATAACGAGCGTGGCCAGAGAAACAATTGCAAGCCAGTCAAGGTGAACCAAGCATAAACCTTGGTCGAAAAAGTGCATGGTTGGTTTGTTAGAGCTTGACCTTGTCAGCTAGGCGATTTATTTTATAATTCGACTGTTAATAATTGATAGTTGAGAAACCAATACCATTCTCAGATTACATCGCACGCTCAGTTAATCCACTCTGGCAATTCCCGTTCACAGACTTTTTGGTACCTAGGTACTGTACATTGTTTTAGCTTCGCAAGTCAGTTTAAAGTCTCAAAAATCTTAGACCAAACATTTTATTCAAATAGATTTGGTAAAAATCTACAATCTGATGCAATTTAAGATGTTCACTCAGGTGTTGCATGTTTGAATGGTCATTTAAGTGAACAACTTTGCAGAATCAGAATTTCAGGGCTTGGTATTTCTGATTCACTTAGTTTTAAATCGTGTATGTTTTAAAACTAGCGTCGTCTTATTTTCCTTCCAATAGTGAACTTCCACATTTATGAAATGATATGTGACATACCCAGAAAATCTGAAAGGCTTGAAATTCTGCATACTTCTCCAATATTTCGAATGCTTGGCATCCTCGTAATAAGGATCAAAGTCAGAAGCATCACTAGTTCGTTTGTCTTTGGTACTTTGGTTCGAATTATATTTGGATAGATCTTGCCCGTTCTGCTGGCGATGCTTTTCCTTAGACTTCTTCGCTTCGCCCATGTTGATCTTTGCCAGTCACAGTTGGATCATCTATGCATTACACGTACCTGAAAGGATTCTGTTTATGCAATACATAGCCTGGGCTCATTAACACTGATGCTCTGGAGACTTAGGAAGGTAAAGAAGCAAGCAAAGACGTCGTTTTAGATATTCAAGTTTGTTATTTGTTTGTCACTTGTAAACGGACATATTTATTTTACATCAGTTTGATGTATATGCTTGCATCTCTTGCCACTGTCTGAATGTTTCATTACTATCGTAAACTCAGCCTACTCAGGAATAAGGTTGTCACATTTGTAAAGGCTTTTGCTCTATAGTTCTATAGTCTCACACATCCCCAGTATACACAGAATTATTGGTTTTTCTGAATTTTGCTTTATTTCTATTCAAAACAACACGCGTTGCTTTAAGCGTCTTTTTTACAACGGCGCTTGCACGGAGTTTAGAGCTTGTAACAACATCAGTTGAAAGTCCTCAAAATCTTTGATTCAAGTCAGTTTTTTTGCGTAGACAACACGCCTCTAGCTGAAGAAAAAAACAGTCAACTAGCTACCCTTGCACTTGGGGCTACTTCATTTTTCTTTACCGAGGTGCTTCCTCCATTAATTAGTTAATTACTCCCAAAGTCTTTATCTTTTGCATCGCAATGATCTTTCAGTGAACCAACAATATAATTCTACGTGATCTATCATTTCTTGATAGCTGCTATTGGCCTTTAGGTTATACCTCATAAAGCAGGAATACCTGTCAATTTTCGAAAAATCTGCACAGCAAACACACTGCAACATTTTAAATCAAGAGAAGGTATTGACTGTCCAAATCTTCCCTACGTCTGCAGCTTAAAAATCTTGTTGAATCGATGTACTCTAGGAAGACATAAGCCGAGACCACAAAAAATTTCAAGCCCTCAATACCGAACACAGACTGAAAGGAACAAGCAAAGCTTACATCTATTTTTATGCCTAGAAAAAGAGCATTCAAAGAAGTGAAAAAAGATATCAAAAACCCTATTGAAATGTCCAGCACCATGGTGCGTACTTCTATTTAAAACATCATGGTGATCCATTGAAGCTTGCGATTTAACAGATGTAACTCTAATTTTTTAAGTTTAATCTTTTTCACAAGGGTACACATGTACACATTTGCATAGCTACATTTTAAAACCTTGCAATAACAAATTTGCATTAAAGTTTCACATTATGAAACAGCTCCAGAAAGCTGATGTAAAGACTCTGATCACCTTCGCCACCACTGCTGTTCACTGAGAGAGCGACATATAATATAACAGAGGGCAAAGTGAGATGAACTTTGTAATAATTTCAGGTTTACCATTAACAGAATTTGAGGGGTGAATGACCACAGATGCCATAACACGGCATGACAGAATCAAGACCAGAGCAAATATTGACTGTATGATAAGCGGGACAGAATAACAGAAGGCTCTCTTCGGCGATTTCCCAGAAAGTTTTGCGCAAAGATTGGTAATGCATGGTTGTTTCAACAAAACATCTTATTATTATTGTAGCTTGTGCTTTATTCGTGCCTTTACTACATAGACGACTTGGGGCTGTAATTCGTGAAAATTACTGGCTAAATTTTCGAAACATGGATATATGGTTACAAGTATAAGTTGCTTTGCCTACTAAATAGGATGTCCATTGCAAAAAAGCATTTCCTTTTTTATCTCATTGGGAATGTGTGGTAGTTAGAATGTTCCTCACTGGGTGTGTGGAAAACCGTATTGAAATCTGTTGTGAGATCAACTCAAGTTAGCTATCTTGCATTTGTAAGCTGTGTTCATGTCTTGTCTTTAACACACTTTTCTTTCATATGAAGTAATGTGCAAAAACTCAGGTGTCCAACACCTTCTATTACAAGAAACGCATCCGACAAATCCGAACATATCTCGGGCTTAAACAATCTTTGCTGAAAAATGGTTAAATTTTCAATTCATACACTCTCATGCACTTTCTCGGAGATAATTTAAGTTTCAAGTTTTCAACAACAATTTTTTGGCTTGTGCGTAAATTGTATGCAATCTCCCACATGTGCAACATTGCGGGAAATGTGTTCCTAAGCGAAGCACCTGATTGCACCTGTGGGTCATCTTACACAATCGGTGAAATAGTTTTCGGGTTCAATGCCCTTTCACCTAAATGCTCCACCCTTTAGTTCTGCGTTCGTTCACCAGGGAACCAGTGCCTATGCCTATAGCTATATGAGGTGCAGCCGCCATTTCCTTTTACGCTTATTGAGCTATTCCGTAAAATCAAATAATGTATAAATACAACCAAGAACTTTAAAAACATTTTGTGGTCTTCTAGCTTCATCTCAGAGAAAGCAAACTGACTTTTTAAAGCAAATGTTTAAATAAGAGCCTTGCGTTTTACTTTTTGTTTCAAAACTGGCCTTAAAACAAAGCACAAGGATTGCATTCAAATCTGCAAAATTTTCATTTTATTTCCAGAAAATTGTGTTTTAATGACTTCAACCTTAATTTGCTTTCAAAACAAAAATTTGAAAATTTCAACAGAGTTAGAGGCAAAACTTCCGATACATATATAATTCCCTTAATGTAGATGAAAGTTTTAAACAAAAAAAACTCATATTTCAGGCAGCAGAAAGCAGTCGATTTTTGATGAACCTTATTTTCTTAATTTTAAGACGACGGGCGGCGGGCTGAAGTCCGAAAGCGCAGTTCGTTGCTCCAAATACAGAATAAAAAGTTATTAGCGTTTAATGCGGAAACAACAAGCAGCAATAACGTTTCAACATTACGAAGACACCACGATGGTTAGGGAAGTACTTCGAACAAGCTTTATTGAAAAACAAAAAAACAACGAAGAGGCAAGATACAGATACTGTAGTTACTAATAAAACAAGCAAATCAGGAGAAACACTAGGGAAAGACGGGCTGAAACTAGCTTGGATTACTAAGGTAGAAATAGAATGCTACTTAAACAAGTATTTTTTGTTTTTGTCAAAGGCCTTGTTCGGTATTATGTCGCGATCTACTTGGAACTTATATTTTTCTGCAATAAACTAAATCTTCGAATTCCAGGAAATTTGCTAGAATTGTTAAAAGATTATTTGATTTGTAAGGATGCGAATAAAAGCACCGAGGCAAAAATGTGAAGCTGTCTCATCATCAAAGTAAAAATAAAAGTTTTGATATTGAAAAAGGGTGATTGTCACAAGTGAGAGACATTTTTAAATGAAGAAAAAAGACGATGTAACCCAGTTTTTCAAATGCATTCGCATTGCTGAAGTGAATCAAGCGAACTTAAAGGCGTCATCTTCGTTCATGCGTTACATGATCACGTGCATGAGCAATGAGCAAGTCGAGCTTTTCTCCTTTACGCTTGTGCGTTGCGGATTTTTTGCTTCAATGGAAGTTTATGTCAGCAAAGACTAGGATGCAAATTCATATTTAAATTTCACTCTGTCGGATTAAATGCAACCGATACAAAACCACAAGATGCAATATATTTTTGTCGAAACACATCTCTTAAAGTATCATTACAAAATAATCATTTTGTGTTCAGAAATAAAATCAAAAAGTTGATACAAGTAACTTCACTCCACAAGTGAAACAAGCAAGGAATCAATCACAAATTTTTAATAGGAAATCGATTTCACGTAACACTACGCATCATCAGTCCTATCATCTTATTCAGATAGAATCATTCTATGCATTTGCACAATTTGTTAGTCTTGTCGAGTTTGAATCACATGTATATCTACATAAAAAGAAATTTTACAGGCACAGCAAAATATGGGTGGGCACCGCCACCGCCACCTAATGCCCCCCATGGATACGGGCGTTTGTACCAATTGTCCATTGAAAAGGCAATGAGGTTGTTTACATTGGTTCCAATCATGTCAACATAAAATTAAACAAAATGTTAAAACGTTATAGTCAACAAAAAATGAAAAAAGTTTATGCAAGTCAACCTTTTCGTTTTTGTTAGTATAACCAGGGAATGGGTGGTGTGGATTTTCTCGGCCGATTTGCTTGTCAGTGTAGATCAACAAACAAAATGTGGTACTGGTCCTTATTTTTGTACTTTGATAAAAATTGCGGTTTGGAGATTGCATGCTACGGCTGAATGCAGCTGAAATAGGATCTACTTGAGTATACAAGATCAGCTGTAGTTAGTCTTCTAAAAATATCCACACTGTCTTTTTAGGCCCTGTGGGAAAAGAATTATCAACAAAAAACTGGATTGCATCACCCTGTGTAAGCAAAAACCATGAACGATGTGATTACATGTAGCACAAAAATTTACAAAATTCTACGAATGTAACGTAAGGCTGCGTGAAAAATGTTTTTCAGCTTACCACAAACTGAAACGTTTATTTTTACGTTTATTGAGTCACCTTGTGCTTGTTCTCATTGAATATATTAACTTTTATGTACTTACTGACTATGACTTCCAGAAAGCATTTACATTGCAAAGGATTCTCATTTTGATTCTGATACCAGTTTGGACCATTGTTCCAAAAATGGAACAAAAATTTTTGCATCAAATAATTTATTTGCAGATTGCACCAAAGACTTGTAAAATACATCATTACATTCACTATTGCTTCTACTTTCGATAAATATAACATTTACTATGAAGATCTTTTTTGTTGAGTCAGCTGTATCGAGCAAATGGAGGTCAGTCAAATATGAAAATACTTGACATTGTTAAGCAGTCGAGAGAAATAAAATACAAACTTTTTGAAAAAAACTTTTGTGAAGCATGCTTGCATTAAAGTGAACTATCATACAAATCAAAACTGCGAAGATGCAATGAACCGGAAACGAGCGTTGATTTTGTAAAGGTCGTGTTCCAAAAATTGAACAGTGGGTTAAATCACAGCTTTTCAAAATAAGATTTATGTAATACTTATACCACCACAATTTTATAGGAAAAGCTAGATCTGCCATTTTCATTCCGAAGTGGAACTATCTGTCATTTCTACAAATAGGCCGACGCGATATTTCACGCAAAGCTTTGAGCGTTCCGACTAGCAGAAGACAATTTTTGAAACACTAATTTTGCAAATGTAATGGCCCTCACTTGCAAAGTAATGAACAAATCGTGAAATCAAACTGGAAAGGTGCTGAAAGAGCTTGTAAACTTAAACCTTCCTATAAAATAACAGCAGCGCATGAAAAAAACTGCAGAACGTGGTTCAAACATCATGGGATAAATCCAACACACACTCAGCTTTTGTCTCAGAAAAGGAAGTTTTTGTTTTTGCCTCATTTTTGTGATTTTCATCTCGATGTATGAACCATGTGCTGCTGCTCTCTGAACCAACCATTCTACGCAAAAAATTTCCAAACTTTTCAGATGTTGCTTTCTTAGTCTGGTTTATTTTAAGTAATTTTTTAAATAGGTTTTGCAAACAAACATTGCGGATGAAAAAATTACTTAGAAGTCTAATAATTCAAAACTGATTGCAGCATCACTTGTAATATACGAACTTGAAATAAAAGAATGATATTGTTTTTCAGTATTATACGCTCGAAACTACTAAAAATCATTCACTGTGTAAGAAATCCAACAAGCAGACAAAATTAGTTTAAACATACGAAGACTGCAAACGTGTCTCGATAAACAAAGGCTTAAAAAGTCAAGACAACGATAAGGTAATTGCGACCATAGTCAAAGTGAATTTTGACCTTAACGTTGAAATGATAAAATGATATAGCCGACAACAAAAACTTATTTCAGTTTTGTCCGCTTAATGAAACTCAGATAAGTTTAATTTCGATTTTATCATTCGGAATATACTGTATTGTATCTGAACGAGCATCCGGGTTCTAAAATATATTAACATCTGTTATAGCATTTTAGATGTAAGCAGATTACAATATGTCAATATTTAAGACAAGCACTAACGTTAGGATCAAATGGGGTTTCATATCAACTCGCAATCCGAAACTCGGGTTTTCTCCATCTTCACAGATTGATCAAGCACTGCTTTACTGACTCCTGAGTTCCTGCACCACATAAAATGTCATCAATTCGCGTCAGTTTACACTATTCTACATCTGAAAATACAAGAAAAAGGACAACAATAAACCTACATGGGAGTTATCGACGGATGGGTTCTTGTATGATAAGCTCTTGTGTTAGAACCTATAAGTTGGTAGCACAGTGGGGTGTAGTATTTACAAACACGTGAACATCTGCCGCATAATACAATGCACGGCAATAAAATCCAGTGAATGACCTGTCCCTCAATGAACTTAAGCGATGGTAGAGCCGGTTCTGAAGCATTTAACCCAANAAANTGCCGACATGTTTAAGTGAGCTGGGAGCAAACAGTCTACATAGCTAAGGAACTTGTTGAGTGAACAGCTGTAGAACACATGCCTGGCAGATAACATTGTCGTTAAACAAGAATTTCGTCCATGTAGTTGATAAGGGGACTGACCCTCAATATCAAAATCAATAGAAAGCCCGATGAAAATGGGCCGCGCATTCCAAACGAAACGAGGGAGAAAACTGTAAACAGTCTCTATAAATGCTGATAGCCGCTATGAGATAGCGGATATCACGCAACAATCCAGTATTTTCTTATAGCTGCTAATGTTTTGTATAAACTTTGCAAGGTTTTCAAAGCGGCTGTATGTTTCGACTACATACTGAAAAATCTACTTTGGTATTTTTATGTTTGTCATGTTATTTCCATCACCAAACGAACAGTCTTAAATCGCAGGAAATAGACCGTTGTGATTTTCTAGAAATTAAGGATAGCCTATATTGTGACTGCCTTTATGTCAACAAAAACGTGCGTTTCAACAAAAACGTGCAGTCATCTGCAATGGTGAGGTAGTAAAACCACTTTGAAAACTTAATGTTTTTTTCATGTTATGAATGAAAAACAGTTTCCTTGGTATTAACAACGAATGCTGTTGGTGCGGGCATCTGTGTTCTTTCATCTGTCCTTATTGTTGAGGCCACGTATATCGTCATACACATATTTTGTTCAATCTGGTTTGGTCGTTTTTAGAGGAAACTAGATATTGAAAATGTGCCGAAATTCTTCTGAATGAACGGAGGATAGGTATAGGTTAGACCAACTTTCCTCAAACATTTTCTATTTCTTTTATTGATAAACTCACAGTGAAATGTGTAATTTTGCAGAAAGCTGTTTTTCTAATACAGGGGCTCCAAAGAGGTCGATATCGACAGCTGGGAGTCAATATAGGATATTCCAAGGGATAAACACACTTCCTGAGGGTCGAAAAAGTGTCGACAAACACCTGGGGTCGAAAAGGACTCGATAAGCACCAAATGATATTTCAAAGCGTTTTCGTATGTGGTGAGAGATTGCTAAGTTTCACGAACTTTCAACCGTAGTTCCGATCGTTTTTCCGCGCTCTTTAGCGACGCATTGCTTGAGTGAAGGCCGCCTTTAAGTCTAGATAAATGTATTCTAGACTAAAGGGCTTTGACCAGGGTCGAAACGACGGGAGGCAAGGGGGGAACAACTCCCCAGGTGCCGAATCGCTATGGGGGCGCCGAAAAGTCCCAACAATGCAACAAGTACTTTCTTCAACACAGTACATTTGCTTCCGAAAGATCTCAGGTTCGAACATGGGGGCGCCAAGCTTGCTTCTTGACCCGGGCGCCATCTAACCACGTTACGCCCCTGGCCTTGACTCAAGTGAACCACCACCACGTTACGCCCCTGGCCCTTCCGTGCAGCTCGTCAAACTCTGCACTTGCTTTCCTCGATACGAATACGAGCGATCTGGTACGCCACCGTGTGAATTGCTGCGCAAAAAAGGAAAGAGAAGAAAGGTCGGAGCAAGTCACCACGTTTTTACAGGTCGGGACAGTGTCGCCACTTCTGATGTTCAAATCTGATGTTTTGAGAGAAATTTCTCAAATCTGATGTTTTGAGAGAAATTTCTGATGGCTGATGTTTTGGCAACAAATCTGATTTTTACTGGGCTGTTGTTTTTGTTTTCCACATTTTCTCTCCTTTTAGGATGTAAATAACTTAGATTCATTATTTTTAAGTTTCTTTCATCAATCACTCACCCTCATGTGTGCTTGGTTATCATTTCATCTGAAGAAGCTCCCTTTGCTGCGTTGGGATTAAAATTTTACGTTACGAATGACAGACTTCTCCATCTGATGACGACACTTCGCTCTATTTCAGATTCAATGAGCTTCATCGCGTTTTGTTAGGTATTGTTAATAGACGAATTTAGCTCAGTGGTTTTCAATCTTTTTGTGCTACGACCAGGGGTGTAGTGTGGTGGAAACACCTTTGGCACTATAGTAGCGTTACCTGATGATTTCAATTTCTTCGCGTAGGCCAGTGGTTCTCTACGTGGGGTCCGCGGACTCCCAGGGTGTGGAAAATTGATCTTTGGGGGTCCATCAACTGACAAAAAAATTCAAGAAATTCAGAGTGATGAACAGTTTGAAAATATGTCTGCATTAAAGCAATAATAGCAAACCACTCCTTCAGCTACTCGCTGTTTTGTATTCCTGAGTCGTCCAACTTATTTGGCCGTTTTGAACAAAAGCGTCACGGCATCATCCTAGGTCACTGTTACATAGCTGAAGTATGTTGTCAATCGTTATTGTTACTTCACAAATACAAAAGTCAACAGCAGATATTAAGAAAGATTACTTAACCATTTCTTAGTATGAGCACATGTTCGCTATAACCAGGGCTACCATACCGTCCTTATTTGTAATATTTGTCCTAGCGGACTTTCTTAGAAAAACTTTTTTGTAGCTTACCTACTTTTAGGAAATGTACTTATTTTAGACTTGTCTCCTTATTTTATCTTATTTTCAGCAATAAATGTCAGAAAGCGAGTTGAAGCAACAAGTCATTTAGAATTTTGTTCCCACTTTCATGGCTAAAAGTTTAGGACCACCTCGTAAAAAGTGAACTTTTTGTGTTGACAAGTTGTATGAGGCTGACGCATTCACTTGTTAGTTTATTACAGTCAAAATCACATGCATGATTTTTACACTTATGCTGACGTTTATATAAAAAATATGCCGATAATTGTTTTCTTTCTGGTCGTCCTTTTTTGAGTCCAAGTCGATGGTAGCCCTGCAACTCTGTAACCTTAGAGGCAAGAATAGATAGTGCGAGCAAAACCAGTTGGACGGAAGAGAGATCCATTTTTAACTGACCTGAACGAAACTAATGACGAAGATGATTTTAAAGAAACTCTCAGATTTGCGTGCCAATAGTGAAGTCAAGATAAAATCATCTTTAATTTGTTTCTGTCTTGTTTCTGGGCTACAAACTTGTAGTACAACGGTGGCTTATATAATGGCATCGAAAGAGAAGTCCTTCCTTTCACCACTACGTATCAATGCAGTCCCGTCGTCGAGAGGGGTTTTGGTTGCCTTATATAATCCAAACAAGTCCCCAAAATTGAAATATGAAACACTAAAAATCAGCAATTTTGTCAGTTTTTGGAATGTCACGTCCCCCTGCACAAGCGATAAGTCTGCATATTGAAGATTTTCTGCCTACGGTTCTGTATCAGCGTGAGGTGTTTCAAGTTTGGTGAAAATCAAACCGATATATGGAAACATAATGGATGTTCGACTAGCTTTGTCCAAAATAAATCCAATAATATCAAAGCCTGTAGGACAGGGGTTCACAAACTGGGGTACATGTACCCCTAGGGGTACATTTACCTATTGGAAGAGATACATTTAACGTTAGCAATTGAAGGGAAAAATATGTTTATATATTATTCATTTCCAATTATTTATGCATATATCAATGAATACAACGGACGTCTAAATAATTTTTCCAGGAGGACATCGTCAGCCTTTTCCTAACCGTTTCAAGGTTGCTATAGATGCAATGCAAATGGATGTTCACAAAAAAACTTTACCCTTTCTACATCACAAAGAAAATGCCCCATGTTATGGCAACAGTCGCAACAATGGGCTTCGTTGGCAGCCATAGCCAGGTATATTATGATAATTTTCTCCATAGGTTATCTG
>JGI24159J19872_10004773_pt1 | contig 17377 bp, 8 predicted proteins | sample Ectturendosymbi4_FD_19872 | JGI IMG/M metagenome (IMG submission 19872) | reverse complement strand
TTTACAAAACGCATTTGGCAACCCTGCATATGACAAAACCAAACGAACTTAAACGGGAAATTAAGAAAAAAAACTGGGAGGGCCAAACGGGGGGAAAGCAAAAATCTGGGGGAGCAATGACCCACCCAGGCCCCCCTTAGAATCGCCACTGCTTTTACGTGGCACAGCCTGCAGTACAAACAAAATTTTTGAAAACTTTGATTTTTGTTTTTTTAGCAGTTGCTGATGAGTGGAATTTAGATTTTTTAAACACACTTCCGCTTCGACCTTGAAATAGGGTGTTGCTATTTCCTGGGACTCTTCGTTCTCGCTCGTTTTACTAGAACAGTGGTTGTTAAACTGGGGAGCGTGAAACTTTCGTAAAGGGGTTTGAGTATGGTAGCGCAATACTGTTGGAAAGCAGGATTAGGGCAAATAGATTGCTGATGTGCTGTTTGTGTTTGATGTGGAGTTTAGGTGAGGCGCTAATAACAATGACTAATGCCAAACGGGGCGCGATTGAAAAAGTTTAAAGACGTTTGTACCAGAAGCTTGAGACCGGCTACCTGTAACGAACGAGCTGTTCATGAAGAGTTCATAACTTTTATTATCAGTCTTTATTTCAGGCACAAATTTGTAAACTGACTGTTTCCACCGCAAGCTCATGATTTATTTGAAAAAAGCGCTTTGCGGTTCATGTATTGCTCGCAAATCTTATTTCTTGGTTTTCAGCGTTGTTTTCAACAGAAGTACGCGGGTAATAGATCTCATTTTCAACTACCGCTTAGCACGACACCGACATTTGTGCAATGTTCATGATCTTGTTTTGCAGGATTGGTGAATAATAGGCACAGCTATCAAGCTCCAGGTTATTATCGTGTTACGGCCACCGCCACCAATAAGATCGGGCGCACTATAGTTGTTGCTGAGGTAACTGTACAGGAAAGGATAAAAAGTAAGTATTTTTCCTATTGCCTTTAGAAGATCTTTTCAAACGCATCTGTCGAATAGCTTGTGTATACATCAAGTTTTTGTGTAGGATTGATAGAATACTCTATTGAACCTGTTCTTCGATTTGAACCCATGCACTACATCGCTGAAAAGGTGCTTGATTTCGTTTGTAGGAGTTAACGTGTCAGTGGAGAAAGCGGTCTGTCCAACGAAGGCTTTGATCCTGTTCACTGCTGCTGTGGATCCTCCTGGAAGCGCTGTCACGTTTACGTGGCATTTCGGGAACAACAGTCACCCAGACATCTCCTACCATTGGGCTAGAATCCACAAATCATTTCCTGAGCCGGAAAGGTAAATACTTTTAACATTTCCAAAAGGTTTGTGTGTTGCAAAAAGTTTGAAACGACGTTTTATTTGTTGTGTAAGATGCAAAACGGCTCGTACTTTGCTATTTCCACAGAGTCACTGTTTGGGTTCTTGCCAACAACTCAATAAATGAACAAAAATCGAATGAAATCAGTATAACAGTGGTTGACCGGATTGAGGTTGTTACTATAAATTGCGACGGTGTTGTTGATGTGGGGATGCCTCTCAGGTGCGTATATGCGATCTGAATTGAAAGCAGGAACATTTTTGTGTCTTCGCCTGCTTTAGATAATTAATCTGTAGTTTTTGAACGTGCGCTGCTGAAACCACCGTATTGTTTTCAAATCACATGCCTCAAGCCAGAATGTTAGACAATCTGAGCCCCAAACAGGAGGTAAGCAAATAATCATCCTACAACGTCGCTGAATTTCGAAGCGCATTATGTGAGGCGTGTTTAATCTATGCTTTGAAGTGATGAACGTTTAGAACGCAGTAAATTGTTGATATTATTGTTCGTATCAGCTGCTGTCGCGACATTTCTGCTGCTGAAAGTTTTTCTTGGAGCCATATTAAGAATCAGTGATGATATCACAGAGAAAAATGGTAACATAGTTCACTGCACGTTGTCATTGCTATTCAATCGGTAATTATATTCATGTGACTACTCAGTAATTTTATGTTATTACGCAGTCGGCGTAAGAAACAGTTCAAAAATTTGTTAATTGCTGGTTTATTGTGTGACAGCATTACCCAGCTGGTGACCAATGTAAAAAGTTTGTTGTTTTGACGCACAAGTTACAACTTTCTGCCTTGAACATGTTTTCAGTAAAGATGCATTTTGATTTATGTAAAGCTTCATCTAATAAGATTTGTTGCGAAGTTGCCGATCTGTGCCGAATATAACCAACTGTTTTCAGGTTAGAATCTACGCACGATTCAAAGTCACCCGTGCAGTATCGATGGAACTTTGGTGATGGAGCGGAAATTTATGGCAACTCGTCTGTGAGCCATGTGTTTAACAGGTAATTAAGCAATTTACTCATTTTGCTGCTAATTGCATGAAGCCGTTTTTCAAGTTCGCACTAAAAATAAACCCTCGTTTCTACTGGTTGGTCTGTGTATTTTGTTGTGTATTTCGTGTACAAGTTTTGCGGAATATTTGTAACAAGTACTTCATATCTTGTTTTGCGCAGATCAGGATCATACTTTGTAAATCTGAAAGTCTGGAATGAAGTGAGCACTGCCATGGCGACTCAACAAGTGTTCGTAATGAAGAAGAAATGTCCATGGCCTAGTGTGAAAATATCGGGTACACCCTCGCGAAAAGTAAGTCACACACTTTTTATGAGTTTTATGCATTTTTCATGCTGTATGTATTTTAAATAGTCCAAACGATGAATTTTGCAATTTAAAAATTTCAGGGGTCACGGAAAGTGACGATTGTATGCCGGGAAGGAATTGCTCGTGTTTGGTTTACAAAACAGTTACGTAGCGCGGATAGAATCATTTTTCTTTAATCTTTACAGATTTATCGTTCTGAGCCACTACCACTGGAAGCGACCGTGGACTTCAATTGTTCACAAGTAGAGCGCGTAGCATATTTGTGGCGCGTAAAAAAGATTGACCTTCGTGGTCAACTTGGCTCCACCCTGTTAACTGGTAACTCGCAAATGTTTTACATCGGGCCGAGAAATCTATCATACGGAAGGTTCGAGATCAGCGTGAATGTGAGTTGAGTTTGCTGTTTACGCTTGCCTTTTCTAACGCGTCGGCCATGCTTGTGACCTGGTTATTATGACCTTGTACGAAGCATCACGCATGCACTGTCGTGTACCTTTAGTTGTAGTGGAGATGCTATGTGATAATAAAATAAGGGGGCAACCATATAGACTGACAAAAATCTTCCCTGGCAGTTAACCAGAAGCAGAGTGAAATATGCAAGTGCAGAATTTTTAACTTTACGCATATATTTCATTGGTTAAAGCAAAAGGGTAATTATTTTTGATCCTGCACTGACAAAACAGAAATTGTTTTGAGTGAAACAAACTGAGAAATGATTAGAACACGCAGCTTTACGCTTTTGATTTGAGAACGCACCGAAACGCGACAAAAATATTTTCAGATCAGTTTCGTTGGAACTCTTTTATTCGCTTCATCTACCGTACAAGTTTCTGTTGAGGGATCGAGGGTAGTCGCCCGCATAGATGGAGGATTGACGGGGATGGCTGCGCGGAACGAGACTGTCGTCATCAACGCATCGTCAAGCTACGATCCCGATTTTCAAATGTCCCAGTTAACGTTAGTCCGAGTGCATTTCAATTTTACGTATAAAGCGCATTTCTCTAAACCAGGCTGGATTGTTTCTTTAGTTTACAGGCGATATTGTGAATGACGTGCTCCTATGTCGGAACGATGAATTTGAAACAATAAAATTCTCTGATACGCGAATTTGAAATCTTGTCTCATATGCTTTTCAGCTTTATTTGGGCTTGTTACGTGCTGCATTCGCAAGAAAGACCTTGTTTTCCTGAGCATGACGCGGTGGGTCAGGGTGGAAGTAGCTACAGGACTCTTTGGGGAATCGATCCTCCTCAGAAATCATCAACCTTTGGTGCAAGTGTCTACAGGCGCTTTCCTAGAGGCGTTCTGTCTAATCAAAGTGTTTTGTTTATTCCTACAAATATGCTCGACAAGAGCGCTGCAACTTTCATTTTTAAGGTAAAGGAAAGATTGTTGATGAGCTGTTAACGGTGTAACTTTGGTGGTTTTTCTACAAGGGATACCGTGTTATGCTATGCATATGTGCAAGAAGAAGTTGAAGAAGGATGCTCAACAGTTCATTAAAAACAGCGATTAAGATAAAAAATAATTTTTATGCCTGCAATAGACCTGCAAGCCCTAGTAATTTTTTACTGCTTCACAAGGAATATGAACATTTGTCATATTTTGTCAATATTTCCAGGATACTATGCACGATATGCCTGAGTGTTGCGTCATTCCCATCACTTAACTGGTGTAGTTGAAAAACAACAATTTCATGCAAGTGCTTAGAACAGTTGTGTACCGAGCGTAAAAATGTTCAACTCCTGCATTGGCTGAATATACTCCGACACTGAAACATTTTTAAGTTTTGCACTCCGACTTCTGGCTTAAACTCCAAATTGAATGCTATAAGCTCTTTATGTGAGCTAAATTCTATATGCCAATAGGTTTTCAACATATCACTATGAAAAATAAATTAGCCAAATCATTACACACATGAAACTCACCAACCAAACTTTAACAGCCAAGTTGCCTTTTGTACGTTTATAGTTTGCATTATCACCTGCCTTGTATAACAAACAACCTGGAACCATAATAATCAATAATCAAACTTAATTAAAAAAATTACTCCGTTTTTTCGTGAAAGAATCAACTCCGGCTTCACTCCTATTGTGGAAATTCATTAAGAGTCCGGTCGGTGTCCGTTCGCTTCTACACTCCGGCTCCTGTACACCACTGGTTTAAAAATCGTGGGAAAATGCGCTAAAACACCATTTCATAACAAAAGGAGGAAATGTGCGAAAGCAACACAGAATAAACGAACAAACTGCATGAAATCATTAGATAGAGAAATTTTACTTTGATCTGTTTCCTGCAAAGACAGTATAAACAAATATTTCATGTGTAATACCATTTATAGGACTGCATTTATAAACTAATTTAACAAAGATAAACAACTTTCGAGACGAAAAAGTGTTACGATCAAAAGCAACGTTAAAACGTTACAGTACGAAGAGAGAGATAACCGTTAGTCCAAGGCCTCCTAGAGAGAGGAGACCTTGGTTAGTCGTGGCACTCTGTGCAGTGTCGCTGGATAAACAAACCACAGCCTGGTGCTGGAACACGCAAGGAAGGTCTGCTGCAAAGTTTAAAACCCACTGGTTCGACCGCTTTCCACGAAACCGAAACCCACTTTATATTGTAGAATGACGTCTTGTTGAGCTATATTGTGTTGTTCGCTGTTCCAGAATGTTTGAATTATTATTACGGTAACTATAAATAAACAACAAAATTGGCACTAAAAACTATACCAAAATGTAGTTAGATAATTCGGGCACTAGCTCTAGCGTAAATACTTTTATGAAATTATTGGAATGAAATTTCATATTGCCAGGATTGCAAGAAAATTCTTGATTTTCATTAATTCAAGATGTTGAGTGTGTTTGCTTGTTTGTAAGCTTTGCGTTTCAAAGTAAAATAAACTTTCTCTCCTGTGCATTATGCAGCAGCAATGTTTTGATATGTTTCGCCATCAACATTGCCTGCCTTTGTTGGGAAATTAGGCGTTATTTTGTGTACCATTGCAAGGAACCCAAAACAAATTTTGATCTGTGTTTTGAAAATGATTGAGCAAACAGTTTTGCTGATCCTTACTTTACTCGTAGTCGTACAAATCAATCGTGTTGTTAGCGGCAACACGGAAAGGAAAAACCCTGAAATTCAGAATAGAAAAGTGACCTCAGAGCAGAGCATGTTGACAGTAAAGATATAAAATCTAAAACTTCCGCAGTTTCGTCTGTCTTACGTGACGCTAAACAGCAGAAAGGTTGAAGTGTGAGCGACAGAATGATTGTCAGATGGACAATGGCAGATAACGGACACCAATATCATCACACAGAACGCGCTCGGTTTTTGTGTTTCTGTTTGAGTTTTTGGGATTGACCCTGAAAATGTTAGCATTATGTTTTTTCGTGTGTTGGCGAAATGTTTGGCAGTGAACTCACAAACACTGTTTTGAAACTATTCAAACCTTTCTTTTCAAAAGTGTCTATCATTTCCTGAGTCGAGTTACTTTTACTTTTTGATGAACTGCTTGGGTGAGTTTGAAACATTTTGTGTCAGGTGACTGTTGCATCAGGTCAAAGACAGGAATCAAACAACAATGCCACCTACGTGTTGAAGCTTACTGGTGATGCCTCGGTTGCAAGGTAAGGGGTTTGTAAATGTAATACTTATTTAGACAGGATTTTAACTTCACACCCAGCTGCAAAATGCCTTGTATTTCAAAGGATTCAGTTGGATTGTCCTTCATGTCGGCAATCCTCTGCAAATCGACAGCACGATGTGTTGTTGACGGGGCTTTGCTCAAACTGCCATGGTGGACGAGTCCAGTACAAATGGAAGTTGAGTGTGGTGGAGCAAGACGATTCTGAGCACACAAGAAAAAACGGTAATCTTATTTTCAAAGTTTGACGATAAACAATTCTGACCAAAAACCATTTTTTGCTACTCAAACTGACAAAGCAATGTCATAAAGAATAGAAATGGGAGAAAGTTAGTTACTTTGGTTCAGCGGCTTTTGGTCAGGTTTGTTCTTTCTATTTTCGCACATTTGTATCCACGTCTAAAAAAGCAACGATATACAATATAACTTAATCCTTGTTTTTTGCGAGGCTATTCGTTGGTGCATGGCGTGCATGCATGTGTATTGACAGAGTCAAACTGCCTGACTCTTTAAATCAGGGGTGACGAACATGCGGCCCGCAAAAGAATTTCGTTCGGCCCGCGAAGCATTCAGGCGAGACCAGCAGTCTTGAACTTTCGCATTCAGACGAGACCAGCAGTCTTGAACTAACAGGTTTCATAGTATGACTAAAAAGTTGTGCGGGCCGATTACTCAGCGGTAACTGACAAAGTGGCCCGCGATAGCAAATAGATTTGTCACCCCTGCTTTAAATGATAGACTCTTTAAATGGTGAGAATAATTCAACCCACAGATCTTCAATGTTATCGTCATTAAGATTTAAATCTGGCCGTTCTCGAAACATAAACTCGGATTTTATGTACAAACCCGCACCACCAGCGTTAGTGAGGGAATTTTTATGAATAAAGCTATAGCCTTTTAATACTAAGCACGGTATGCTTGTCACCAAAAAGTTTTGTTTCACTTACAGCAATGATATCTGGAAAAATAGGTGGACTGTTTAACCAGCCCTGATCTTATTGAAATTTTTAACTAGATTTCCTGGTATTAAAATATACTAGAAATAGGCTACTGATTTTGTTAAGTAAGCTTTTCAGTTGGGTTAAATTGTACATTTTACAAGGCTCACAACGCAATAGCGTATTTGAAAGATCTAATACACCTTCACTAGCCATAGCAATACAAAATAATTCGTAGGCATTTCCACAAGGTGGCATTTAACTATTGTTTAGATAAGTAGAGTTTAGTTATTGTGAGTGTGATAACTGACTAGAATAGATGTAACTTTTCCTGGTAGTTGGGGTGGAAGCATAGAAAACTGCGTTCAAACTTTTTCCGATATGTTTATCAGTAGCTATGTTTTATCATACCAATAACAACTTAAAACTGGAATGTTACTACAAGTTTACCCCGAACTGAAGAGGTTTTTCAAATGAGGAAAATCCAAATGTCCGGTTCCAAGGGCAGCTACCATCCGAAGGGCAGGGTTTTGTTGTTGTAGTTGACTTTCAGCTCACGCTTAGCTTCCTTGTTGTTGAGATGGAAGACCGCCGACACCGTTTTCGTGGTGCTGAGCNTCAGCTTCCAAGTNTGGAGGTGTTCACCTATCGTTGCCATGTCCTTGGTCAGCACCCCTTCCACCGCCTGCCAATCTCCATCAGCATGCATGACTGCTAGGTCGTTAGCATATGCATGCTTTCTGGAGACGGTGGTTGGCAGGTCGGAGGTGTAGATGTTGAACAGTAGGGGCGCCAGGACAGATCCCTGTGGGACGCCGTTCTTTAGGCGGTGTTTCAATGTTACCTCTTAGGTGCGCAAATGTGCAGTGCCACCAGACCAGTTGCGTAGTGAAATCTCATTCTTGCGCACTTGCAACATTCCAAATAGTCCTTTCAACGCTTGAAACGTTTTACTGGTTGTGTGTCTACATGGTTGCGCAATTGCATGCGCACTAAAAGAAATATTTGTGCAGTGTAAAATTTTCACATGAACTGAATAATGACATGACAAAGTTTTTCTGATATTGTTTGTTGTGATCATGCAGAAACGGCAAGTTGCGTTCCACCTGATGGGTCTGGATGGATACAGAGATGGGAAACTAATGCTACTGGCACTGGTCAGTAACGTCAAACAGCATTGTTATTGTTTTCGACCATTTTTCCAATACCGTATTTACTTGATTGTTAGCCGCCCTTAATTGTAAGCCGCACATGAGCATGTTACCCAAGCGGCTGAGATACTTACGCGTACCAGTACGTTTGGCGTTTAATTGGCAACCCTGGTAATGATGCTTACATCACTACAACTGCCTTCTGTGACGGAGGGATTATGATGATTCTTAAGAGAATAGAATGCGTAGAGAGTTTGGTCGACAAAACGTAGCCACGGAAGGACTGAGTGTCACCTAGGCCTTTCGATAAGGTAAAGAAATAAATGTAAGCCGCCCTTGATTGTAAGCCGCCGTTGATTATAAGTCGCATGAAATGATGAAAAAAAGCTTTGTAAGCCGCGACTTACAATCGGATAAATACGGTAATCTCTCACATGCCCTCATGCATGCCATACTTAGAAGAGTAGCACAGTTAATAATGCGTGGCTTTTGAGATTGATCGATCTTACTTGGCAAACACTGTATGTGTAGCGTCGCTTTCTTTGATATATATATATATATTACATATGTTATATACTTTAGCTATTTCCGTCCACGTGCAATGCACGATTACAACGAAGCGTATCGTTCGAATCTCGTAACATGTTTTTATTTCAGCAAATCTTACTTTGAATGATACTCGAGGATCATCCAGCTTCTTTTCCTTCAACTTGAACCACACTTTCACTCAACGCGGTGTTGGTAGGTTTGCTATTAGTCAATGGCGTTTTATTCATCTGCATCTATTCGCTTTCTTTAGATTGTTCGAAAAATTGCGTGTGGGTCAACGGTCAAGCATAGGATTTTCAGCTGCATTTGCTCAGTGTTGTGAATTCGTCGACGGCCAATGCTGTTACGCGGTTCGAAATAAGCGCGATCTGCCCATTTCACGGTTCAGGAAAACTCTCATATTTAGTAGCCTTGAAAGCGTCAAATTCACGAGCGCATGCCACAGTTCTCGACCTTCTACTAATTGCCAGTGCCAGACCAACCTCCATACGCGTGAATTGATTATAGACCTTCTACTCATTAGTTCTGTCTAGAAAAACGTTTACGGGTTTTGTTTTCCGAGGCTCGAAATTTTGTCAGTGTTTCACACCCATACGCGTCGCAGACAACATTTTCTAAGTTATCGTCGCTGCAAGCAGTTGTCTTAGTTTAGGATTTCCGCAGTTCGTATCGGTTTAATGAACAAACACTCGCTCCTGGAATTCCCGACGCTGGATATTTCCCACTCTTTGACAACCGTGATATTGGAATTCGTACTGCTGCCACTTTGGGTAGGGCAAGCTTAGAATGTTCTTGCAAGATTTACATGTTTGCGATGTGTCTGTTGCAAACTTATCACCTTGATTTTGGAAAGAAGAGTGGGTTTGCTTTATAGAAGTACCAAAAGTACTTATGGCAGTCTGCAAATGAATATTTGAGAATATTATTGATTGTGCTGCGGGAAAGTAATCGACCTGCAGCCCTACTCTCCTGATTTTTCGCTCAAAACTTGCTTGTGCACTTTTTGCTTACCGTGACAAATATGTGATATAAGATTCAAGTGCTTCTTTAAAATATGCTCGCAGAGGAGGTTTTGTGCACTAAGCATCCACTGTTTTATGTTCAATGTCAGTATTTCTTGTCTCTTTAAATTGTCTTCCCTACGAAGTTTAATTTTCAAGTGTGCATTGTAGCCTAGAGACACATGTAAATAATGTTTTGCAGTGCAACATCCGGACAACTCGAATTTTAGCGGTATTTTACCGCAAGTGAATGGGGTAAGATCGTTCAGCAATGGGCCACGCCGCAGCCGACTACAAAGCGTAGACTCGTCAAGAACTTATTATTCTATTCCAACGCGAGGTTCTCAAGAACCTTCTAGTATGACATGGGAAGACCTCGCAAAAGGTGATCTCTGAAATGTGTCGCTCCTTTAGCTACTTGTTTTAGAAAGTCTCCTAGAAGCATCGCTTTGTGTGACTGTTTTTTTATTTTCTCGACGTCTTTGGGGTTTGGCTGATATTTTTATGACGTTATTATTGGTCTTGATTTTCACACCACTGTGTTACTGCGCTGAGCAGAACAACGCAATAGGTCCTTTTGTTTCGCGGTATGAGTTCAAGACACCCTAGAGAGTTCTGCTGAAATACGTCTATGCGTCTATATGGCAATTGGACTCTGGCACTCTCCCATAACCCGCAAACTGCTTGTTGTTTCCCCAATGCTTTATAGCACTCAGTTGGTTTTAAACAGATTTTTCTAAAGTCTTGCTCACTCGCTCAGAACAATTTTTTACGCTTTAATTTTCTTTATGTATCTTTATATCGTGCTGGAAGACTTTAACAAATGTGAACCATTTTCCATCCAAATCCATTTGTCACATGACGGTCATAAGCACAGACATGCTTAACTACAGACGCCAAAACGAGAAAAGCGACCGCCAGCATTTATAAGCACACCATGCCAACTTTGCCAAGTGATACTAGTTCCTGCAAGTACAGTAGCACAAGGAAAAGCTACACTTCAAAACCAAGTGCGAGCTGCACGATTGTTTACATTTTTTCCACGATCATGAGTTCACAAGCACGACCAGCTATCTGGAACATGAGCAAATTGTAGATATCTACACAAGAAACTTCGATGCGGGAATCAGGTTTGCATGGTTTAGTGTGTAGTTTCTCAACTGGGAGCCTGCGGAACCACGAGCATAGGCCTACATCGGCTTGCCCGTCTAGTGTGGTGAGTAAAATAATAGAACGAAAATACGTTGAAACGAAATCTGCTTTTTTATTCAAGGCTGGGGCCACGAGCGTTGGGATCTCGATAGTGGCTCAAGGACCATGATAGGTTGAGAACCACTGTTACAAAGTAATGTTCCGTTTCACTCTACGATCAGTGTATGTATCACATTGATGAATATTACCTGCTAATATAAGGGTTGTGTGTGACTGGGCCTGTTTGTTGAATATATGGTAGCTTCGTGCCGTAGAAGAATCACACCTGCTTGTGCATACGTCACAAGCTGCGGTGTTTTTATGTAGAAAACCAATCGGGTAAGGACGACGTGTACTCAGCTTACGATGATGAGACATCTTTAGATGGTGACACAAGCGGCATTCAGTGGTGGAATGGAACGGAAACTTCATCGCGCTTAGCTGGTGCTCCTACTGGTAATGCGAAAGCAGCAACTTGTTGGCAATAGGCTACACTTTGCACTGTCTAGTTACTTCAAAGTTCGAGCATTCCAAAAAATATCAACCTTGCTTTCAGGCGTTTTTGAGAAGGGGAAGAAGGGGTGTGGCTCTCTGGCTGGCTTGTAACAGATAGATTTCTGTTGCCAAATAACTTTTCCGTCTGCAGTTCTCGCATTTATTGCGGCCAAATGGTTCACTTTGAATCCTTTCCAAATTAGACATTTAGTTGTATAATTAATTCAAGTTTCAAAGTATATAAACGCTGCGTTTACTTCACAATATTTGCCAAAAATCTCGACTCACCACTTTTCATGTTGTACGTAGCATGCAGAACTGTAGTAGTTGCACAAATGAGGAATATTTTAGACCACAGGTTTCCAACCTTTTGTTTCTTAGCCATGAAGCTGAAGCTCAACGTTTCATATGGTCATAATCCTGTCGCGACCCCGGGACAAATGCGGTTGCCATTGCCTAAATGTTTTACCAGTTTTTGCTTTGCAAAGGAAATCTCCATCAGCCTTCGAGGGGACAGTTGGCTGAGCATTCACACTCTGGGAGCCGAGTGTCTGAGTTTGAAACGAGAATTGGCGATAGAAACAGCAATCGACGCATTTCCAATGTCAGTGAAACAGAACTACGTGGGTGGCTGCCAACTTCGCAGAATGCCGATTTTTTGAGAAATGATGCTTTCAGCGCACACCTCCCTCCCGAAATCCATTACCAGGCAAGAACTGTTGACGCATTCGCAGCGTTTTCCTTCCGCAAATGTCTCGTTTGATAGTAGACATGCGTCGATAATGCCATGGCCAGAGGGGTCCAGCAGGTACATTGTTCCGGCGCCCGACAGCTACGGAGGGACCCGAGACTGAAGAAACATTTGAGTGTTTGTTAGTAACTAACTCGCAATAATGTAGCGAAATTAATCCCGATGATTACACTGGTTTGACCTAAAGGATTTGGTAAGCTAGTGTGATGTATTTTAATGTGAATTGGGAGTGCGTTTGCCTGATATGATGCATTGATAATAACTAGCAGTAATTGGTTTTGTTGAACATGAATGTTTGACTACTTTGTCGAATTTAAGACATCCACGATTACTGCCCCAGCCTGTCCGTTGAACTGAATTTTCCTTTACGTCTTTCATTTTCAAACAAATCTTTAATAAAAACTCTTTCCAATAAACCAAGAGTTTAAAACTAAGAGATGCGTCAAGTGGAATTTGAATGGAAACATGCCAATTTACAATAAAATCTTATCTAATAACAGTAGCCCTCGAATGTTGCGCATATGTATCAGATAACTAAAAAGTTTAAAATTAAGAGGTAACTGCAGTGTAGGACGCAAGTGCTCATAGTGCACCGCGGCGGTGTGCTGTGCATTTTGCTGATTGTTAAACTTTCGCCGCAAGCAGATACAGGCTCTAACCCAGCTATGTGCAACCCAAATTGCTTACTGAGCTAAAAACTATGACACGATGTTAACCAGGGCCACATATTCACTGACAAAGTAATGAGGGCCGCACATTGAATGGCTTATTTTGATCTTATCAAACTAAACTTAGCTTCAGCTAATATACTGAAAGCGTTCGAATCCTAACTGCAAAGGCAAAAGAGGCGATGAAATGGCACTGAGGACCACCTGAATCCAAAATGTCACATTCAAGATTGTCAAAAAAAGGACAGGTTGTCAGTGTCTAGGATACTTTTGCTACAGTGAAAGCCTAAACTGGGCCGCACAAAACCTTCGACTGGGCCGCATGCGGCCCGCGAGCCGCGGGTTGGACATAGCTGCTCTAACCGAATGTGATTTTAGGATTAGCGGACATAACCAGAAATCTGAAGATTTCGAAACCATGCAGGAGAAACTAATCACTTGCAGTACTTCGACAGAATGCTTTAAAGCAGTGGTCGCCGGCCTGTGGCCCGTGCGGCTATTTATTGTGGCTCGTAGTCAAAAATACAGTAGAAGAAATAGTCGGTTGACAATATTTCGTTCTTTCCCTTCATTCTTGTTATAATAAGTAAGCTCATTCCAAGGATACAGTTACTCAGTGAAGTCGCAGTCTCATTTCACTAGCAGCATTTTATTCAACCTCGATCAACTCTATTCATTCTGAGACTGCGGCATATTTTTCAAATGTCTTCCTTTATAAGATTTTACTAACATTTGAAAGTCATGTTTAAAATTGGTAATATTGTCACATTACTCGAATACCGGTATGTTTTAACATAATGTTTCATATGATCAATAAACGAGCACTTCTTCTTGAAGTTTGATGCACATTACTTAGCCTCAATTTCTATTTATTTCAAAATAATTTTGCAGTCTTAGGGGCCCAAATGGGTTTGTTCCGCCTTTTTAATTCCATTAGTACNAGTAACTAGTCTTCACACAAATGAAGGGTTTGACTCCATCAGCAAATTTTTTGAAAAAGGACATCAATTTCACATAACTCTACAATCTTATTCAAATAGAATGTGGGATTGAGCATGCGCAGTGTTACCTGAAACCGATTTCCTATTTTTAAATTTTTTTCTTAGATTTAAACCCGTCGCTTATATAGAGACTCGTTACTTGAATGCTGATATGTACAAGTTTGAATCATCGCCTCGGCTAATTCCTCGAAGGCTTAAGCCAGGGGTGTCAAACTGATTTTCACTGAGGGCCAAATTAACATTATGACTGCCCTCAAAGGGCCAGTTGTAACTGTATGGTTGCCCTCAAAGGGCCAGTTGTAACAGAATTAACCACAATCATCTTCGCTACGATAATGCTTAAAGAGCATCTCTACGGTGTAGTAATGGTTATGTTGCAGTGAAAGGAGCCTTAAAACTGAATAACTTTTTAAAGAGAGACATTAGGTCACCAACATGACCAAAATAACAAAGTTGTAACATGGCAAAGAACGTCGTTCGCCTTTGTAAACAGATACAAACCACTACAGTTCCAAAAAATGAGCAGGCTGAGGCTTAAAATTTAAGACGCGCGGGCCTCATAAAAAGACGTGGCGGGCCACAATTGGCCCGCGGGCCACCCGTTTAACACATTTGACTTGCCCAAACCTTGAGCTTTTAATTGTTAGTAAGTTATAAAGTCTTGTTTCTTACCGTATGTCGAAATGTTGAACATTCAACTTGTCTTGAACAATATTATTTATCGTTTTGTTCAACGGGCATAAGAGTACGTAAAATGGTACGAGATTGGTAATCTTGCTGCTGCGTCTCACAGGACCATTTCCACAAAGATCTCTACCTTCATCGTGTTGCCGTCGTGCGTAACTTGACGACAAACAACACAGATGGAAGCAACCGCCAGGTGCTGCTCATTAGACGGAACTCTTTGCGCGAGGGAAGAACTTACGCTGTCTCGGTCGAAATTGTACATTTCTCGGGTAACGTTCTGTTGTGTTTGTTCTCAACTCATTGCTACATAGTTTGGATAGCCATTTGGATTAGCTTGAAGCACATGGCGTCCTTCCGTAAATAGGTAAAGCTTATCAGTCAATTTTTTAAAGTTTTATTTTGTGTTTGGCATGCTGTTGTTGTTCGTCGCAGCAAAAATCACGCGACTTGCTTGGTTGGGTGCCAAAGATGCAAATAAAATAGTTAAGTTAGTTCACACACATATGAGATGTTAGCATGGACATACCAGCTAATTTTAAGTATGGTCTACGGTCGCCCTACGACCAAAAGGGCAGTACAATGTTAGGAGAGTTTGCAGGTTACTTATCGTGCATGGATTTCTTTATCCAATATAACGTTGAAAAAGCATTTCCTCTTTTCTCGTCAGTTTCAGCAAATGTCGGTCTGGCTTATGTTGGCCTACGTTTGTGATACCTTGGTCGCTGAATGCTTCGTCCTAGAATAGTTTTATCAAAGAATTTTGCCCCAGATGATCACCTCTCATGCGAAAACTGCTTGTTACATGATACTGGGTCGGGCCAGTATTGCCCAAGCTGTGAATGAAGATCCTGGTAGAGATGACGACGAAATAGAAGTCCAAACAGAAAGTTAATTTATGATAACTTCCGTCGTAAGGTCTCTTACTTCTTCGCTCTATTAGTCTATTACCATTTTTTATCGCAGATGAAGGACAGGTGCTGAAAAAAGGTTCAGCCAGCTACTATTTACGCGTTAACAACGGTCCAAGCTACGGCGAGTGCAGCGTTTCGTCAAATGGCAACAACATATTTAGCGTTTATTGCTTTCAGTGGAAAAACAGGCAAAGCAAGCGGCTTGATACTGACGTAAGCCTGGTAAGTCATAGCGATTATAAAAGTTTTATGTCACCTTAACACGCCACGGGCTAACCAGAGCAGCAGTAATACGGTCGTTACTGTGAATAAAGTGGAATGCTCAAGGTACATGTTGCTTTGAGCAAGTGTTTACGAGTTTGTGCATTTGATTTTGGTTTATTTCGGTGTCTATATTTTTGTTACGTTATACCTCGTGCAATCGACACAAAACGATCTTTAAACATTGAAATAAACATTTAGGAAGTTTTGGAAACAGATATGCTGTTATTCTTGGATGCATGGAAGTAAACTCATAATATTTTTGCTAGGAGCTATTTTTGCTGGGGTTTACGATTACTAAAAGCATTTGAAAAGCTGTCTGAAATCGATTATATTTATACACTTAAAAAAACTGTGAAATATTTGTGATGACGTCAGCGAAATAACAAGTTGTGTGTTGCTTTCAAGTTTCTTCATTCACTCTACACGTCCGGCTTCGATATCCGGTCTTCGTGTCGAGGTTACAGTAGCAGTACCTGAAGTGGTAGCATTTCTCGTGTGCGTTTTGTTAAGTTAAATTGCTCTCAACAGAATGAAGGTCTGAATTACAACATCAGTTACACGTTGAGTGATGGAAGGGAATCCCGAGCATTGTACTTCGGAGCGCATTACGACCGCACTTTTTCACTCCCAAGCTCAAACAAACCAGGTAATGCTTCCCTATCTTGTTAACTTCCGCTTGAATTCTATTAATCCTTCCTTCAACAAAGCGTTTGGATGATCCCTTGTTTTTCAGTTTACGTGCATGTGACGCTCTTCAACCACGAAGGCGCAGAAACTGAAGTGTGTTCATTCCCTGCAGACACATCCACAAATCAAACGAAATTGGCAGAATCTCCAATGAGCAAGATAAATTTCGTGTAATTTGAAGTTTATTCAAATAAATCTCCTGTTCACGATTGTTGCATGACAATGCAAAACTGAAGAATTGAAAGAAAATCACGTTACCTGTTTTATTTTCGATGTTTTTCCATCCGTCCGCTTTTGGACTGGTGGTGGTACAAACTTTTTGTATATGCCTATGAGGAACAGTATAGTTTGCAAAATTTTTTCATGTAAACTGTGATTCCACCTTTGGCAGATACGACAAGAGCGTCGGTAATTCAAGTCAGCTCCAGCATGCGGTCTTACAAAGAGACGACTACGCCATACTCGCCCATGTCAACGTCATGCTCGATTCGCTGCCGTCGGTGAGGAATAATGCACGTGTGCGTCATTGCGTCGCCTGCTTGCTTCCAACCTTAAGTGGCAGCCCCCGCCTGTGGTATCATGTCAAAAATACATTGTTTAAAATGCATGAAGTTGGTTTTGAAAAACTTTAGAGCTCGTCGTATCACAAACGCGATGTCCAGGGCCGCAACCAGCTGATATTTCAGGGGGGAAAAATGATTTTAAGTTGTTGTTGTTGTACTATTTTTGGGGGAAGGAAAATGATTGCAACTTGTTGTACTTAGCAATTAACGAAAATATTTTTGGGAGAAATTGCCCAG
>JGI24159J19872_10004772_pt1 | contig 17377 bp, 15 predicted proteins | sample Ectturendosymbi4_FD_19872 | JGI IMG/M metagenome (IMG submission 19872) | reverse complement strand
CATTTTCAAACTGTCATCAAACCCTAAAGCAAATAGGTGGGCCACTGGGTGCCGCGTACTATATATTTCTCTCTGTAGGGTGTCGCAAGTCTAAAAAGGTTGGGAACCACTGACTTACACAATAAGATCGCAGTCTCATTTCACTTGCAGTGTTTCATTCAACCTTGATCGACTCCATTCATTCTGAAACTGCGGTATAACGTTACAATTTCGCCATTGATGTCAGAATTGTTATAATAACCACGATTATCTTTTAGGCTACCTGAAAATATCTATCCACCAGTTGGGCAACACCGGGATGGTGAAATGAATTCAACTTTCGTTTGTGGGAAAAGTAATGCACTGAAATTTACGCCGTCTTTTGATATAAAGTGTATAGTTTGCAGTATTGGTCTTAGTGAGTGTGCAGGGTATGAAGAATGGGGGCCCCTACTTTCGGATGTGTCAAATTTTTGCGCAAAGGAAAAGTTAACACTCCACGGTACTGATGTGGGAGTACTTCAAAGTATTTTGTGATTCATCAGACTGAAGTAATTTGTAGGCGTATAGGTTGGTTCCCTGTTTTTTATTGTATAAGACGAACGAATGAAGGCGGATATGATGAAGCAGGGTTGATAAACACTTCATCAACGAAATGAAGCAAACTCTCATAAACGTCCAAAGCTTTGTGCTTAAAAAGCTAAACGTTGTTTTCATTTATTTTTATCAACAAAGGTTTTCCCTGAAACAATTTCACAAAACCATTGTCAATATCTGTTTTAATTTTAATATACTGGAGACCAACTAGTTGGATGATCTCACCGTGCTCACCTGTGCCGCAACCAGCGGAAAATTTCGGGGGGTCAGAAGTAACTTTTGCCAACGATTATGACGTCATCGAAGTGCAGTCAACCATGATGCGACCTTTGTGCTGTAAACAACTTGTCAATTAAAAGAGAGGAAATTATGCTAAATTCTGAAAAGCGTAAGCTCTTTCACGATTATTACCTGCTGAAAAAGCTGCATACGTTGTGCAGAAACCCTGATAATAAGTTTGTCAAACTCTGTAAGATCGTAGTGTCTGATTCTTTGCTGAGAAAGGGTTTCTTTCCATAGACCAGGGGTTCCCAACAGGGCTACATATGCCTATCCTAAGGGGTACATTGAAGGTTTTTAACAGATGAGCAAAATATATTTGCACAAATTTTATTTCAAAATATCTACACATGTCAGTGAATATTCTTTTCAAAAATCATTATATGCTTATTGTCATATATATCTATGAATAATCCTGACAACATGTACTGTCATAGGAAATTTTAGGGGTACATGTGCATCTGTCAAAATGCTGAAGGGGTACATACTTATCTGTTGAAATGCTGAAGGGGTACATGCTCATCTTTCGGAATTCTGAAAGGGTATATGGTAAGAGAAAGGTAGTAAACCCCTGCCATAGACAGTGTCTTTCCAGTAGCATTAATGATTTCATTTTGGATTTTCCGGCTCTGTAGTGAGCATTGTTAGAGCAGCTTTGTAAATGCCATTTTAGAGTAGCATAATCTGCCTGCAAACGCAGTCTATAGTGCTGCGAAGAACGCAGTCTATAAACGCGAAAATTTTCGTCATTAAAATCGGGCACTTCCAACGACAGCGCACCGAAATCTTGCGTTCTTCGCAGCACTATGCCTTGCTTATACCACAGAAGTGGATAGTTTGCATAATTGAAAGGAGACGCCTTCGATTCTCTTCCACTTGTTACCTCCACTTGTTCATTTGCACCACAACGTCCAGTCTTTCCCTCGCAATTATTCAAAACGTTTTCTGCTTGACACAGAACCGTCGACAGAATGTTTCCAATAGGGAGGATTGCGTTTGTGTTGGAGGTCTTATCATTCTAAAAATTGACAAAAACTCAACTAATTTATAGTGTTTCTTGTTTCAGTTTGGGGGGTCTTGGAACTTTCACTTTGGGGGGATAAACTCCCAAAAGCCTCCCCGTGGCGACGGAACAGGGTTGACTCTTGACTCGCTGCGTGTTTGTGATGGCTTAATTTGTGACATAGTGGCTGGTGCAGATTTCCTTAATATCTCTGTCTTTGCATAGACGTTCTTTTACCGAAATTCCTGCAGGCACATGTTTTCCTTTACCAGTAGATCGGATTTCAGAAAATAAGTTGCAGAACACAAAGAAAGATCCTTGACTTTTATACCTCCAACATAACCATGGACTGCACATTTCTAGGTAGTCCTCCCTGGGAAGTCGGTTACCTCTTTGTCTTTCCCTGGACTACGCCTGGAAATTGGTAGTTCTTACCCGGCTGCCACCTAGATGCTCGTTTTTCTTCCAGCGAACAAGTCAGTGTCCCACTGCGAAAGCTCCTTGTGTGCGATTTGAGTGTCTGGTACTATTTCAACAGCTTGCTCAACATCAGCTTTCCATCGTATCAACTTCCCACCGGTTCTGTGTTGGGAGTTTTGTACATTGAATGGGTAATTGTTTTATCCTATATGACGAAGCACAAACACATGCGACAAGAAATTTTGTCTTGAGATGTCCACGTAGAACAGTGGTTCCCAAACGTTTTCGAGTCGTTACCCAAATCAAGGTAGCGATTATGTCATACTACCCTCCATATTTCGCAGTGATCTCTCATAATATAGAACAACATTGTGGTGTTGGTTCCGCATTACCCACGAAGAATCGCATATTACCCCCGTGGGGTAATTTATCCCCAGTTTGGGAACCACTGACGTAGAGGTAATGCAGTCTCGAGAAATAACTTTTCGTGTGCACTGCTTGAACGCCATCATGTTTGCAAACATTTTGGGTGGGGGCAATTGCCCGTTCCTGGTTGCAGCCCCGGTGCTCATCAACCCTTCATCAATGTGCAATACTGCTCAGAGGCAACAGTGTGAGCTTCAGTTAGCGCGTTCAGGAAATGAAGTGCAAATTACAAGTTTTATCGAGTGATGACATAACGATGAGCACAGTGGTCATTGCGCGTCATTGATTATCCTCATTCTCTAGGTTCAAACCGTTGAACTGTCAGGAACAGCGTTGTCAGTTTGTCTTTTTCAAAAATTTCGGCTTTTCAAAAATTTCGGCTTTTCTCAACTCCTTTGTTTTTTCTGTTTTTGAAAAAGTCCAAACGAAATAAGCTTTTTCGCCTTTTTTTGGCCAATTAGGCTTTTCATGCAGATTTGGCAGATTTAAAGAAGATTTTGGCAGCCGTTTGGGTACTGGAGATTTCTAGGCACTGTTTCTGGACACAGAATGCTAAATTTTTATTGAAAACTCTGCACGAAAAGTCATATTTGTTTGTTTTGTTGTTTCATGCTTTCAGGCTTGCAGTTTCAAGCTACTTTTCAGCAAGACCAAATGATTTGAGAAGGTAATTGTTGGAGTGAGATTAATTCCTTTCAATATATAAATATGTATACATTGCCTTTTGAAAGCGCATTTGGGTGTTTTAAAGGTGTCATTGTGGGTGTTTTAAAAGGGTCATAAATACTGCAAATGTCGGGACCGTGACAGACGTTAATCTGTTCTATAGACACGCCGCGTTTCGATACGTTAACCAAGAGCGATCGGGAAGAGATAGGTAAGATAGTTTGCTCGTCTAACGATGCAAATAAAGAAAACACTTCCTCAATTAGCAGTGTGCATGCGCCCATTGAAAGCTGGTACGAAACCATATGACACCCAACAGTGACTTCGATACGATAACAGCAAGTACAGTCACATTCGCGTTAGCTGCCTGTACCGGGGTTTCGAGACAAGGCCATCGTGCTTCGTTGTTCACCCGCATTGCAACACTTTGTGCATTCTGCGCTGTTGGAGAATTCTGCTTGTGACTCACGTATCTTTTAGGGTCTTAGTTTGAAAACTGGCGTGTCGCGTGAAGTTCTAGCTGCGTATCTTGATACCACTAATTCATGTCGCAGTGAATAGTACGTGCATGCTTGATGATGTGCTTTAGTTGTTCACAGCTGTTTGTAAGATATCTTAAATTTTGTAAATTGCCCTAGGTAGGAATTCGTCACGTCATCGTGGTCGCTGACATCACAATTTAGCCAACCGTTAGTGCACAATGGCTTTGTGCAACGGTTTCGAACGAATTTGTTTCAGTTGTGTAGACATTTCTTGGCGCAACTTTTGCGTGCTCGGACGAATCATTTGTTGTTTCGCTTAACGGCGCTTACGATTGCACACATTCTCCTGTGTGAAACTGCGGCTAGGAAACGGTTTTCGGTGCAAGTGAATCAGGTAAACAGCACATTTTTTCACTTTAGTTTCGATTCAACAGATCGGTGTGGCCAAAGACGTTTGCCCTTACAAGATTAATTCGCATGAAAGCAAAACAATGTTTGCCAACCCTTCCAACGTTTCTTAATGCGTCATGTGCAATGCGTCCGAAGCGAATATGATTCGTTGTTGAGCATTTGCCACCACCCACCGAGCAAGTCAGCTGTTCCCATCATGGAGAATTGAATGGTATCAAATTCATTCAAATTTAGGTGTTAACCCGTGTGCCTGTGGTCAGATTGACAAAATATGATTTTGTACAACTGCCACGTCCATTGTTGCTAGAAGCATTCGAACCGAGTAAGGCATTTTCACGTGCATTTTAAAGGTTTTCTATTTGCAGCGTGTGCAGTGGGTTATGAACAACTAAGCACATTGTTTGTACCTCCTGACGATGCGCAATCGTGACGAAGTGCGATACTTATCATCGAAAACCATTTTTCTTTCTGCCGCATTGCGACTCGCCTGTACGAGGAGCAATAGCGACAAACCGCCGAGGATGTTGATCAAGCGATAAGTGTATCTGCAAATGAGCGTGCTTGTACGTTGCCGCTACCGCTGATCGAGTTTCCAACAGAGAATCGTGCTGCAATCAGACACATTGCAGAGATGACACGGGCCAGCACTTGTGCAGCCCGGCCCCCCCGAAGCTAAGAAGAAACTGCACGGCCCGTTTATACTAAACAACAACTTTATTTCTGGCCCTTTGTATCTTCTGTGACGAATTTGCAGTTTGTGTCTTCTGTGATGTATTTCCAGTATATCTTTTATGATGAATCTCCAGTGGCGAAATGTTTACCAGCGCCGGTGGCGTATTTGATAATCGGCACGCCTTTGTGCAATCAGTGACAGGCGGGGACAATTCATCTGTAAAATATGAAATTATAATGAATACATTACCATTAAACAAAAATAGGAAAAATATCAAACACTGGAAAAATATCAAAAAACACAAAAATATAGGTCGGGATAGGAGGCTGGTCGGGGTAAAGTGGCTGGGAAAAACCCTAAAACTTGCTTCCCGAACCCACCCAAAACCCGTACAATGGTGGGCCTGACTCTCCTTTTACGGCTCGTTTATATTAAACAACAACTTTTCTGGTAAATAATACAATAAAGGTCAAGAACTACACACTAGCCAACACTCGGAAAAAAACGCGAGAAATGAGAAATGATAAACCCGAGAAATGAAAGCGGCCAGTATCCAACACTCTGCAAAAATGGGAGAAATGGTGGTGAATCCGAATGTAGGTGGCTATATAGTAGAACCCTAAATCACCGGTAAATAGTCCGAAAAACTAATAACCTACTGAAAACCAAAGGATTCATAAAACCGAATTACCGGGTAAGTGTGTGTCCGGTTTTTACATTATCGCGCCGGGAGGCGATTCGCCCCTCCCTCTCCCCGCCAGTTACGCCACTATCAGCTTGTCTAGTAACAAATATAAAAAGCAAAACGTGATTATAGCGTTCCCTTCAATACATCTCTAAACAACAAGATTGGGAATTGTATTTATAAAACTTCACTTCTGAATTGATCCAATGGCTATACTGGTTTCACATCATGCTGTCCCCCACTCTTTGCAACAAACTTGCGCCCATGTTTTCGACGAATGTAGTGTTGTGTTGTAAAAACCTGATGTCGTCTTATACATATTATAGATATTATTCGCTGTTTGCTTGTGTTGACGTTCGCAGATTCAAGTAGAATTTTTAGTTTTTAAAAACATGCAAGTATCTGCTCGTTGGCACGTTCTATTTTTTATACTTTCAGGTTTGCTAAAGTTTTATGGTGACACTTAAAACTAGTTTCGGTTGCAGACAGCTTGGCTGCGAAAGTGCGCAAAGTTTTGTAATGTCGTGCGAAACGTTTGCGGAAAGGGTGGACACAAGTGACACCAGAACAAAACTTCATGAAACTTTGAGCGTTGCCATGCTCGGGGCAGATGAAGTTACAAAAAATGTGCACAAAATGCATTTACATGATAGTGGAGACAGAACATCGCAAAAGATTCACGATTAATTAATTGTCTAGCACCACCAAAAAAAAGTTGTTTTGTTTCTACCAAAACAAGTATAGGAGTTGTGAGAAAGAGATTTGAATATTGTAATGCTCTGTGCACCCTACCTCCCGTTTCTGTCACGCATGGCGGCGACAACGTGCGGTACTGGTCGCTAACTGAAGAAGCGCCACTAAAATTGACGGCAAGGTACAAGCCGTAGAAGCTGATGCACCACCACTTTGTGATCATTTGCTACTTTCTGGACTAGGAACAAACGCAGAAGGCTCCGTTAATCTGTTGTCCGATGACGTAGAGGAAGATAAACAAATTTGTGAGAACAGAGAGGTTAACCCGATTACCCTGGGGACTACTGGAGATGAAACAGGAGGACCCTCCCTGGAAGCAGGTCTTACAAGAAATCAGGCAGTCGTTGGAGTGCCACTGCCTCACTGGAATGTGCGCATGGCCAACTCCACTGATATTTTGGCCTGTATACTGCCCATCACCACAGATCACTCACGTGGTAGCCCCTATGTTATAGTACTCGAAGGAATGTTGCAAGTCTACCAAAAAATCTAGTTGCTTCCCAGCTTCTTTGGAGATAATTTTAGAATGGGCGATTATTGACAGAAACACAGTCGAAAGTCCATTAGGAAAAATGCAGCAATTTATTCTTGTCTGAAAATGCTACTACCGCTCTGCAAAAGATTTAACGTTTAGAGGAAGCAATCAATCAACAAATATTTGACTAAATATCAGACCCATCAATGAATCTATAAATCTGAATCGGTGAATCTATTCTGATTAAAATAAACAAACTTATGTAACACTTGTCTGACACGATTAATTCCTTATGGGCTGATCAACACAAATTACGAAATTTAAAGTGGAAATCAACCAACAAAATAGAGGTGGAAATCCATGCAGAGTGACAGAAATAAGAACGGGATTTCCTTAAGCCAATTTTACTTTGAACAAAATAGACAACAATAAAATACTTTCTGAAAAATTTCGACGCGCAGTATGGTTTGAAACAGTAGAATAAAATGGCCATTTACTAAAACTCCAATTCAAAAACTACGCGATGAATTGATTTACTGTATATCTGAAAAACCTAGCTGTTCTTACCGACGATACCAAAAATGTAGCAACTGAGGAACAATAAACGAAATTCATACGTTTGACGTAACCAATCAAAAAATCATTCGTGTGGGCCATTGCGGTCATTTTGTGCGACCTGATACAACAGTTGGATGGCCTGATTTGCTGTGTCTGGCGGTTTTAGAATTTTTGAGATAAATATGCCAGTTGGATCTTACTGGACACGTGGGTAACTTTCCAGCGTGTTTCTAGCAGTAATGGCCCATTCTAATTCTCCAAGGATGTTGGGGAGCAAACAGATTTTTTGGTAGACTTGCAACATTCTCTTCAAGTACTCTAACAGACGGGCTATCAGGTGAGTGATCTGCAGTGATGGGCAGTATAAAGGCCAAAGTGTCAGTTGAGTCGGCCATGCGCTCATTGAAGCGAGGCAGTGGCACGCTAACGACTACCTGGTTGTCTGTAAGACCTGCTTCCAGGGCGGGTCCTCCTGTTTCATCTCCAGTAGTCCCCAAGGTAATCGGGTTAACCTCTCTGGTTTCACAAATTTGTTTATCTTCCTCTTCTTCATCGGACAATAGATAAACGGAGCCTACTGCCTTTGGTCCTAGTCCAGAAAGTAGCAAATGGTCATAAAGTGGTGGTGCATCGGTTTCTATTTCTTGTAACGTGCCGTCAATTTCAGTAGCCCTTCTTCAGTTAGCGACTAGCACTTTACCTTGTCGCTGTCTTGCTTGACAGAAACGGAAGATAGGGTGCACATAGCATTACAATACCTAAATCTTCCCATATTTTGTGAATACGGATGGTCAAATGCTTGGATCAAGTGCAGTGAGCATTTTCCGGAGGTTTTGGAGGAAGTTAGCTAACATCACAACTGAAGTTTCCCACGAAATATGTTGCTGAGTAAGTTTCAACAAAGTCCTGCACATGCGTAATAAATACCGCAATTGTCTTGGCATGAGCGTAGCTCGTTAAGCTGACCACGTTGCAACCTGCTTCAAAAAAGCTTGCAGAAAGAAGGCCTGGGCAAGTTTCGCAGTAGTTGGAACCAGGGTGTGGAGCCGAAACTCAAATTTCGGCTCCAGCTCCTGGCATCCAACATATTTTGCTCTGGCTCAGCTCCAACCTCTGAAAGTTTTTGAGTCCGGCTCCAGAGCGATTTGGTCCATTAAAAACAGAAAACCATTGTATTATTTGTAAAATTGGCTTTCTTCACAAAGCAAGTCTGTTGAACGGGAACTCAAATTTCAGGCTTCGGTTCCACCATTCAAAAATACTGGCTCTGGATCTGGACTTCGGCTTCACAGTCCTGGTTTGAAGCAACTGTTTTTGGAAATGAATAACATTGTTGCTACAAATGCAATTATTTATTTTGTTTGTTTTTTTACTGCGCTAACTAAACTGTGCCTTTATTTCTTTGGCATTGAAATATTTAAAATTTAAAGTAATATTTTTGCAAACACTAAAATTAAAAGTGGGCGGCACCTTTTCAGCAAAATTCCTGTAGGAGGGCGATTGAACAAAAAAAGTTTGAAAACCACTGAGATACAGTAAAGCCAAGTTCCAAACGTTTTTATCATGTTACCTGACAAATTCCCTTATCGTGTTTTTGTTCTTCGCTTTTCTGTAAATATGCCTACACACACTTGTTTTACAGTTTGTTGTAAATTTGAAGTACTCGTACTTGCTTCATATCCACTTTGATAGTTGTTCTTTTCTGAAAGCTGAAAGTATTCCTTGTTAAAAAGTGCAAAATTCCGTGTCGCTTTGTTGGTTGCATATTAAATCTTCCGTAATATATATGACACAGATACTGCCAGTGGCGTACCGTGAAGTTATGGTAAAAAATTTTAGACAANAGTCTTAAAATGTCCTAACGATCACCAATACTAAACCTTTTAAAACCTGTTTATTACAAACAGCTGCGATTGCACTTTCTGGAATTATGAACTGTACAAGAATTTTATTTTGCCTCATAATATCCAATCTAAGCCAGCTAAGCACGCGCCAGCAAAGATTCTAAGAGAGTTTAATTTCCTGTCGGTCATACCGAAGTCTTGAAAAATTGTACTTGCGGCTTGTCCAGCCTCGTGCTCCCCGTTGATAGGTGAGTGCAATGGAACGGTTCACGCGCGGTGATAATATTGGTTTGTTAGNAGTGCAGCATTCACTGCGAAAGCAGCCGCGTGGCTCACAGTGCAACCAAGCAGAGATGGGCGTCCCACAAACTACTCTTCAGTATATTTATTCGATCGCAGGCCACATGTCATTGACCAGATTTTGCCGAATTTTACATGAACGCTAAAAATTTTCAGTTACTTGATGAAAAGTCTAGGTTGTTTTTGGGAGCTGCAGTTGAAAACTCCTGTAGAATATGTGATTTTATAGAACTAAAATATTCAAACACAAGACAAGAAATTAAGTGTTCATTCAATCAAGGCAAATGTCCCCATTCAGAAGCAAAGTTGCTTCTTTTTTCAGCAATGGAAAAGTGGGTTGATTCTGGTTGTCTGGCATTTTTTCATTGCTATTATATTGTTGGTACGGGTTCATCTATTTGGATAGTTGCCCATCCATATACTTTGCCAATCTGTTCAAATCGCTGTGCTAGATGTAACTGTCAATAGAAGATTAATTGTTCCATTATTTTTCGATGTAGGCGTTTCTTCATGAACAGCCAAACTTAAGTAACGTAGCTGTGATTACAAAATTAATTCGTAATTCCGAGGAAACGTTCGATAACTGCAATTCTTCAACAACTACAGTAATAGTCATTTTCCATTGATGTTGCAGTTGATGAAAGGAAGTCAGTGGGAAGTAGAATATCTCGCTGCGCACATGATTCACCTTACATCAATAATAAAAAATGTATGTTCGACAAAAGATAAAATTTTCGCTTTTTGTGCTTAAACCTGCGTTGTCCGCAGTGTGGCCTAGTACCAGCCTAGATGCAGCAGTTCTTAAAGTCTTGCATGGCAGCGTGCGTTTTGTCAACTAAAATAATTTTAACGAAAATCAACCCTTTCATTTTTGTGTGTCGAACAAACTAAAACAACTAGGATGTCATTCATTCAAAGAGTTTTGCTAAGGAATTTCTATTTAAAACAAGCTATGACAGCCACAACTCCACAGACAATGGTATACAGTATTCCAGTAATCGGCTCCGGTGCCCTCCTCAAAATGGTGGCACCTACTCTTGCATAAATGCGAAGCAACTGCCAGAAAAGCACTAGTATTAAGTCATAACGGCATGTTCAAACCATATGACAAATTATAAAAATGTTGCACTGTGGAAAACTCAACTTAAGAGAGAGTAATCTAAATGTCAATCATCCGGCTGGCAGGTAAGTCGGTTCGCTTTGAAATGACAATCACATGCCACTTTAATCAAACCACTCGTGTGGCGCCAGGTGTCGACAAGAGCTATTAAGACGGTTTGCGAAAATAATCGTTAGATCATACAGTTGAGAACACTCGCGCCGTCGCGCCACTATTGCGCTTTAATTCAAATTTAACCATTTTCCTTAACAAGCGCAGCTGCTCATTGTTCTTCCGCTTAGACTGTCAGTCAGAATTTCTTGGAACATCATGGAGGGAGTCTTAACAACTTGCTTGAGATTGCGGGTGTAGGCAATTCAGCACAAAATGGCAAAGTTTGTTCTATGCAAAAATTCGTGCTGATTTTTGTGATACGGTTGTCTAATTTCTTAGTTTAATACTTTGAAAAGAGTTATCGTTTTGAAAACATTAATTTGCATGCTTATGCTCACAACAGACAGAGTTGTTTCCACATACTTTCTTGGACTTAATTAATTTGAAAGGTAGTTGAAAGTTGCTTTCACTTGTTACACTTACGAAGGCTTTGTCTTGGTTTGTTGCTGGTTAAAGGCATTTTTCCACCAACCTTTCACTGTAGAACAATTGACCTTAGGGGATAGCAATCGTGGCAAAATCTTTTTTAGACAACTTGTACAATGACTTCNCACGTCCCNTGAAAGACACCGGTAAAAGTTTCATTCCAAAAAATATTTTAATATTCTCAGCAAAATTGAAATGCTTTGAAATAGTCAAAACTTTTGAATTTTATAAANAGGATTCTTTTGGTGATTTTGGTNAAACGTTGCCTCCTATGAAAGCAGTATCAAATCTTATTTTAATGCAATGACACCAATCACCTTTCAAACTCGTAAATGCTGAGATGAGCATTCTTCGTTTATGGCAAGGCTGCCCAACCGCGTCTAGCGGGCCGCATGCGGCCTCCGAGGTTGTTTCAAGTGGCCCGTTATGTAATAAGTTCGTAAGCAGACTTTTTATCTTTTTAGTATTTTTTATAGGATCAAGCATATTTGCCACCAAAACACACCAAAATTATACCTGTTATTCTGTTATGGGCCTACCAACCAAACACTTGTATAACAAACGCTTCGTAAATATTTCGATTTTTTAGAAGATTTTGTTTACATGCGTACAAGCTGGCAACACCGCGTGCAAATGTAGGACTCACTATCACCGCTTTGGTATTGCATAAAACGTATCAAAATCAAGGGATTTTTCATGTCACAATAGCTTAGTGTTACGTTACAAAACGTTTGTGGCCCTCAATAAATTTCCTTATGTGAAAGTGGCCCCCAATACTAAATAGGTTGGGTAGGCCTGGTTTATGGTAAATAGTGTGCTCTGCAAAAATTCATGTTCCATTTATTTTATTTGCCAAAACATTTCCAAGTTAGCTTTTTGGAAAATGAGAACGAAAGGTTATAACCATAGGCTAAATAGACAATTTCTCATTTTATTTTTAAACGGTAGTGCAGTTTCAACTTTTGATATTAAACACTTTTTTTGTCTTCGGTTCAACGTAACCACGGGAGATTTTCGGAATGCAGTGAAACGTTTTCACCAAATTTTGTTTGACCTTGTAGTTCGTTTTCTTGAATATCCTCTATTATAGCGATCGGAAAGGCCGCAAAGGTTCACACTGAGGCAGCAAGCAGCAATACAGACCATCCAACGAGATCACTCTATCATTGCTTGTTCGTGACACATATATATTGGTGTTATTCTTCGGGNGNATCCCGTTTGTGGTGAATGGCNCATTCAACGCAACGCCAGCGCAGAGGTTACAGCACTGTCTTCAATGCAACCATGTCCAAGTTAAGGGAGGTTGAAATTTGTAAATTTATGTTGGTATGCAAAAAGGCCCAAGAGCTCATGAATACCACTCTAAGACACTTGAACCTCTCGACTTGCTGCAGTGCACTGTGGCTAACTTGCAGTAGGCACTGAGTTGGGTTTGGGAGAGACATAATACCCAGTATTTATGCTAATTTGGATTCCCGATAAGCCGTTCGCAATTCAAAACCGATGAAATGGATGCTGAACACCCTGTTCAGAGGATAAAAGCAGAATCAAATCTTTCACAAAAAACAAACGGTTGATCTTGAAGCTTTCAACAGTAATACTTGGCCGTGATTTGTTCCTTATTTTTTGAGGGAGTTATTCTGATCGACTGCTAGACCGTACTAGATCTCGGGGCAGGTGTTGAACAGCTATTCGATTGTCTGGTCATTCAGAATTTTTAAAGCCATGCGCTCAATGAAGGACAACATGTTCAACCGCCTGTTCCTCTGAACCACACTCCCAAACCGAAAGAGGGACCACAACCCATTTGCAGAATCAGGAGCGGAGAAGTTCAACACCGCTACGGAGGCGGTTAAGCCGGACTCATACAATTCTTGGCAGGGTCATTCCAGGAGATGGGTGCCAATTACAGGGATAAAAGTAAGGAGTCTTGGCTGGCTGTGTTTCCCAACAAGCAGTTCGCATTCCATCGGTGATCATTCCAGAGCGCCGATCTTCTGCTGCAGTCGTTATCAGCAGGATTGCTGAGCCGGTGTTGGAGTCGGGTCGTAAGGAGTCGTTGGTTTTTGGGTGGAGTCGGAATCGGATTCCTAGCAACACTGGGAGTGGAAGCCGGATTTTTTGGTCTGACCCCGACTCTGGATGTCCAATTGGATAATATTTTTCAACGCACTTCTAAATTGGGAATTCCTGTTGAAACGGTACAATTTTATTTGAAACTTTTGTTGAAACAGATATTTCTAGCTTTGCACCACGACTTCCATTGGATTTGACAGCCAAAAGTCATTCCCTTAATGTTAAGGAATGGGAGCTAGAAATTTTGGAAAAGTCGAAGTTGAAGTCGGAGTCAAGAACTTTACATCCGACTCTGCAACCTTGGGTGTCAGATGAGCTGAGTTATTGTGAGGCGGTACGAATGGGTGTCACAATGTGAGATGCTGTGCATTCCCACATGATGAAAAGGTGAGAACTGAATGGAGCAGATTGATAAGCTCTATGTGACGGCGTGCTAGAGACATTGTGGATCCTTTGTGACGAAGCTCAGTAAATTGGATGCCCTGAGGATTTGAAAATTGTTCGCTGGTGTGGAACGGAAGCATATAATCTCAGTTCACAAGGCATAGTTGATGACAAGGTTGTTGGCAAGCTCATCTAGCGTTAAGGGGCCACGAGCCTTGTGGATTCGCGGTCCCTTTTCTTATGTGCCCCATTATTCAAGAGTTGTGAGGCGATGGCGTTTACTGATATGGGGCACAGATTATTGGAGCGTCCGGATTTGCCAGTAAGTTTGTTTCTGTTACTCTATCAGCCCTGCAGCTAAAGTCCGAGACATCTATGAAATAGACAGTTTTTTTCCCAGCGCTTCTGTAGTTTCGTGGTCGATCTGCGAAAGTACGGACGAAGCGGCTCTGTCAGAGTCGTTACGTGCTGGGACTCGGCGGAAGAAGAGATAAGGAGTCTTGCAATCTTTGTCCCAACATGGTACACAGTTATTAATAATGCCACGTGGGATAGATTGTTCAGCGGCAAATAACAGGTTTTCGCAATTTCCTGGCATGCCTTTTCTATATAGTTGTGACCGGAGGTGGCAATTTCGAAACGGATTCCTGCTTAAAATAATTGAATAGCCTTGTTCTGGGGCTTTGTGTTTTTAGACACGTCTGTGGGTTAATAAGCCGTGCAATCTTGTTCTCGATTTAACGGGCATTCCATGTCGGCTTTGAAATAATTTTAGCAAATAACACTGTATTCTCCATGTTCTTGATTTATTGAGAATTTCGCAAGATAACGTGGACAGCTTGAACTGAACTGCGTAATAAAATCTTTGAGAAGTTAGAGTTCAGATCTTGCAAACAAAGTATTTGCTCGTACGTAACGCGTAGTTATCGTGCAGTTTACAGCATTTGAAAAACGTAATGCTGTTACTTTAGTGGTTTGCGAATAAGGCACAGTTTGTTCTGTTTTGATCTACAGGTCTACTTAAATATGCCTACCATCGAGAGCATTCCCTGATAGGGCAAATATTGTTCCTACCATACCTCAGGTTACGAAAACCTTCAGGACAGGGCAGTGGCCCGCGGAAACATTCAGGAAAAAAACGTCAAATCTGAAAATTACTCCAACTTACCACAGTAAATATTAGGGCTGAGGTTAGCTTAAGCTAGACTTGGTTCTACTTCCATAAAAAAGACGGGTCCCTGCTATATACGATCTTCTGAAAGTGGCTCCCTAGCCTAATTAATTGCCCATCCCCTGTATTAGATGATATGGCCCTCCACGAAACACAGTCTTCTCAAAGTCCCCCCAGACCCAAATTAATTGTCCAACCCTGGCTAAGGAGCACAGGTGCGTTTATCAACAACTCAGCAATTATTCTCAAGCTCACCTGACCATCAAAATGTGATCTGTATTTCAAAAATGTTCATTTTTTTAAAAGCAAATGCACATCCCTCCTAAAAATGCGGGTAGTATGAATCGAAAAGAACTGAGAACCTTCATTAAAATNTTCGCAATCACGCCATNAGTCTTTACAGGTGGCCTCTACAAGATCCATGTCTTGGTGTAATCGGAACTGGGGGAAGTACATGCACAAAAAGTAAATTAGGTTGAGACATGAAAGTGCGTTATTTTATGGAATTTTTGTGAGATTTTGCTCATAAGGTCTATTCAGACAGCATGGGCAAATTCTATTGAGACAATGCTTTCATGACTTTGCGGCACAGCATCGATCACAAAAATTGATTTTACACATGTAATGGCAGCAACGCTTGTTCTGAGTTAACGAAGGTATTTCTATGACAAAACAGGCTTAAATTTAACAGACATTTTTTGGGTTGCACATAAGGTCAAATGGGCGCATGCAAGGAAGACAATGCCTGGGAATCTGCATCACAGTTTTGATAACACCAAAAGAGCGGCAGCAAGGCTTGTTCTGAAATTTAGGTCCTGCTTCTACAGCCCCTGTTTGTGAGGCAAGCGAGTTGTACAAAACGCAATGCTTTTCAGTATTCAATTGACCAAATGATTTTGAAGCCAGAGCAAAAAACCTTTAGAATTTGGAGGAAGAACTGCAACCTTAAACGTTATGTGCCTAGAGCGGAAACCATAGTCGTATCCTGAAATTTGACATCCGTCTCCACAGCCCTGGTGGATCGTGGACGACACAGTGGGAGGCAACATTGTATTGGAAGGAGGGTACGCGACTTTCAGCCTGGCTGTTTCGATATGGCCGATTCAGTCTTGCGGAATCGGTCTGAGCCGTTTCGGTCACGGGACTTTTCGCCTTGACCGTTCCGGGCTCGAGACATTTCGGTCAGGCTATGAAATCTTGCACTAAGCTTATGTACTCTTTTTAATGCAAACGTACTTAAATCAACGAAAGGTTTATTTAAAAAGCTACACACATGATCCAAGATCCAACAGTTAATCAGCATCAACATATGATTTTCGTTATCGTCAGCAAGAAAATTGAATCATTATCGACATTTTCAATCAACTGCAAATACTTCAAGCTCACAATTACAATTCAGATTTCATCGCAATAATGACTCCTCAAAATGGAGTTGGTGTAACACCAGTTAGCGTGACATTCCGCCTGCCTATATAATCATTTAAAGAAACAAATGCAATCAGTCCCAGACCAAAGCGGCCAGACGGAAACGGCTCAGACCGAAACGGCTCATACCGAAAGGGCTCAGATCACAAGGGCCGGACCGAATCGCCCAGACCGAATTGGTTTGTTCCGTTGGAAAGACGCTTTACAGACACAGGCTTGATCAAACTCCATGACAGCTTCTTTCAAACAACCGCCGTTTAAAGGAATTTTTTGCGGTTTGTGCAACATCTTGATCACCTGCAGCGAAAATGCAGGAACATAACAAGATTTGCCGTGAAAACGCAGATGGAACCAAACAATTATGGAGATGAGTCACGAAGGTGGTACTGCGTCTGTCCACAACACGATTTCTTTCATGTTTCGAAACAAATATGCTTGGTGCGGCATTAACATACCAAACCTTTTCACCCAAGATAATTGTTTTTTTGCACAGCTTCTTTTTGGAAGGCTTCAGGTGACTGGTCGTCGGAAGGACGATTTGCGGTAGATAGTGAAATTTTATTGGGGGGAATAGTGAATTTTTCCAGGGATGGCCAAAAATTAAATTTAGTTGTGGCCACTCCAAACAAATGAGAAAACATCTTTTGCCTCCAATGTAATAGAAAAAATGTGAAATTACAGAAATCAGGTGGCAATCACCTCATGCTCCTTCTGACACCCATGTTCAGGCTTACTCTTCTCACACTGTCATGTGCACAACCCTAATTAATTTCGAGAGAACTACGGAACACTGCACCTGGAAAAACTCAGCTACAAAAGGAAGCAGTTTTCGAAGAGTTATTTTAGGTATACTTACATTACATTGTTGGTACCTCTGCCCCATCTGGTCAAACTGAACCTGAGCAAAGCAGGATGCAAAAGAACGATCCACACTTATCCTATAATGCTAAATCCATCGACAAAACTTACTCAACATACCTGAGACGCTTCATCGGGAAAAGCTCACTTAATGGAAAATGAACGTTTGCAAAACAGCTGGAATTTGTTCATTGGTAAACTGGAATTTTGTTC
>JGI24159J19872_10004771_pt1 | contig 17377 bp, 13 predicted proteins | sample Ectturendosymbi4_FD_19872 | JGI IMG/M metagenome (IMG submission 19872) | reverse complement strand
TGCTTTGTTTTGATATTGGGTGATGATTAATTGACACTGAAAAATTGATATTTTTATGGTTGTTCATGAGCATGAAATTGCTTTTGGAATAATTGATACATCATTTGTTAGCACGAACCCAGTGATCGATTTTTTTGAGCTCATGGTTGACTGTTTTTTCTAAGATTTCGTGGTTTTTCCCGGAAATATGCAGATTGATATCATCTGCATCTAAAACAGGGGGTGGGGTGAGTAACTATAAGGCAGTGCATTTGATAAGATCGAAATTGGCGGGGTGTTAATTTGAAAAGCTCTTGTTGCAAGTGATTAGAACAGAGGTAGGGAACCTATTTACTATCACGGGCCACACATGTGGTGGAATATCGCTGGCGAACGGCGAAAATAATTACTTTTATCTTAAAATTTTGTCTTGTCTTCTTAAGGAAAATAAGGAGAGAAAACTATGAGCAGCGAGAGATTCTTCGTTTGATTTACTTTTTTAAGTATCTGCTCATCAAAATCACGGACTTTCGTTTTGAAACGATGTTGTCTTCTCTCTTGGGTAACGAAAATTCTGATGTTAAGCCTTATTAAATGTTCACGTGGACTGCGTTGGCCCTGCGAGCCGCAGGTTCCCCACCCCTGGATTAGATGTATAAGGTATAAATTTTTGAATGCGAGATTTTGTGCCTATATATGGCGTTTATCACATTTAACCATCGCAATGCAGAATCGTTTAGGTCATCGAAAGGATACCGGCAGATAGACAAGGCATGCGAGTTTAATAAAGAGCGACACAAGCCATGTGTGTCATAACGATCACAAGCCTGTAATTGGCGATTACTGCATTACCATTCGCTTGATCGGAAGAACGTAAGTTGTTTGAGAGCCGGTAGACGATGACAAGCATGTGCGAGGTACGAGCAGCCCTCCGTGGAAGCAAACGCTTCGTAATGAGATTAAACTTCTTCGACCTGTGAAGCAAAGACACATCCTGGTCATCGGGTTGACCAGCGCCGCTGGCACACCTGGTAAACAATGTCGAAGCCATTTCGCCGCGACCGCCAGGTCTGACCTGTTATTGTCGTGCTCCTGGCTGACGTCACTTGTATCGCAAGATAGATTGCTGCTTTTTCTGTCGTGAAATCGGTTTGCGCGGCTTTGCGGATCGTTCATAAACCACTTTTGTTACCAAAAACTTTGATACGAATCAATTTTAACTGAACAGCTTGCTTTCTTTCTGGCCCATGCGGCAACACAGGAGGTTTCAAAGTGCAAACAACCACAAGAACACCAAGCAGGGGCGATGTATTCTATTGCGACCACATTGCACCTGGAAGTTAATTTGATCCTGAACTACGAACCCTAAGTCGTGCTCAGTTTTGCTAGCATGAAAACAATCAAAAGGTTGTGAACAACCAAAAGGATCATATGATTGTTAACAATCAAAAGGATCATAAAATTGCTCTGTTTGAATAACATACTACTATAGTATCAAGACTCATGAAGCACAAAATGGAAAAGAATAAAAACTAATGAAAGCAATTCAACTTCCGCAACGGTAACAGATTGGAAGTTTCCCGCCTCGGCTTAGTTGTAATGCAGGCAACTGCAGCTATTTGGCAATGAAGTGAATGACGCTTTTTTGGAAAAAACAATTTTGTCTGGTGCAAAGCTGGCACTGCGGCTTGTAGCAAGAGAATAGAGAATGCCTTTCTTCAAAACCACAAACCCAGCGATCATAGTTTTGCACTCGGCACAAAAATTGCGTTCCTCAATCGGAGAATCTGAAAAAGTGATAAATGCATGTGTCTTTCATTGGAGTATCCGATTATACGAAAACCTGCACCATCTTAGAAATGACAGTTAAGATATTGTCATCTTAGATATGTAAAACAGACAGCTATGGATCAAATGATAAATGGTACTATGCACCGAGCTCCTGCAGTACACGCTTTAAAAACGACTTTTGTTACCCAGTCGACTCAAACACGCGACCAAGACCTGATTGAAGAAACCTGATTGCAAACTTGGCACGATGAACATTTAGCGCAAACTGCGCTTTGCCCAGTTTACCGGATCCCACTTTACGAGATACTTTCTGTGTCGCATCAGAACTACGTTTTCGCTTTGAATCAAAATCGATAATATTTAATAAAAATACCTGAACCAGATGGAGACTTGCAGTAATCCTGTCGGAGTTCCGAAACGAACATCTTTTCCACGTAAAAATGCGATGCGGCGGTTCTCGTTCAGCGCGGCCGGTTTTAATCCGGGCGGGGTCGTGACCCTTCTCTACCCGAGTCTTGGTTTGCAGAGTCGCCCGGTACCTTTTTCATAAGCGCTGTTTCCTCTCATATCACGATTATCGTGTTCGGCAGGAGCCCTGTGGTCCTGCCGGAGTCACGGAATCCGGCCTTTCTTCAAGTCTGGTCCGTGCGATCGCCGCGAAAAGGTGGCAATGACAAATCGTCAGGCATCCTGGCGTCGTTAAAGTCGTCCGTGAACTTTTCGAGTGCTGCAGTCGCACGTGATCACGTGATCGGCGGCGCAGCTCTCCGCCGCGGGGCGGCGCCATTTGGGAGAAAGCCTGCAGGAGCGCGATAACTCGCCAAATTATCGCCTGCGCCTCAGAAACCACCGAGCTCGGTCGGATTGCAAATCGCTGTAACGCAGAGCCATGGGAGATCTTATCGCGCGCGCAACCCCCACTGAGCTGTCATTATTTTTATAGGCCTGTCTGCTAATAGTCATAGAGTCGAAGTCGGGAAAATTGCTTCAGTACCGTCATTGACATTGCTGACTATGTAGCTTTAGTAATACGACTGCATGACCGTCCGCTCATGACAGCCAGTTTGATTTTTTTCTACGCAGTAGACGTTAACTGCCGTTCCTTCTTTTATAAACTGAGGGTTGTTTCAAAAGATTTTAAACGAAGTTTTTTTGGCCGGTGTAAGTTTTTGGAGGGGAAAGGAGTTTGGTTGCACCGCCTTAAACCTCGCCCATTGTTGGGAGAAACCAAAAACGGCGTTGAGAGAAGGAAAAACTTGTTATTAACAAACAAGTTCTTTGCTTAGTTGTCTGTGTTATAATTCTCAAAAGTTTTTTTTCTGGGGGAAGCTCGGTCGAACATGGTAAGTAATTAATCAATTCTGAAGTAGCCAAATTTTGCAAAATCAAATCGACAAACGATCGATGACTGAACACGACGCAAAACCGTCTCATTTCCTCAAAATTGTTATCGCAAAGCGTATTACACTAGAGCGAGGTTATTCTTTCCGATATTGGCTGAACAGCGACAACAATTATTTTTCCAAAAATAGAAATACACACATTGCATTCCAAGCAAACTAAATCCAGCACAAACAAACAATAAGGCACTTGGAAACAGGAGGTTGTGCTAATATTTGCAAAAGGGAGATGACCGCACTTACCTCATAAGGCGAAAAGCAAGGATGTGACTACTGAGCAGCCAAAGCTGTGTCTGGAATAGAAGTAAAACAAAATGGCGCCTGGTGTTGTCCTGGTTATTTCAGAGACTTGCTATTGTTATCGGTATACATCATGCTGAGCTGCAACTCGTCTAAACAAACTTGCTTTGCCTTTATAGGGCCACATTAATTCCGTCTTTGCAGTTTGAATGAACTGGCAGAGCCTGAACAGGTTTTACACCTCGAAGCAGCTTTCTAAATCAGCTTAAACATATTTTTCAAGAAAGCTTGGATGGAATGCAGAATATATCATCTCGAAAGAACCTTTCAATGGGCAGCGAATCAGCCACTATGGTCTCTACGTTCGCCAAATGAATAGACATCCTCTGTTCTTATTTAAATAAACAGTAGAAACCAGAAACTACGGATAGTTTTATGCTGTGTTGCACAACAAACTCTCAATGCAAAAAGTGCGTAGTGCTTTGAAGCAAGCGTTTCATTAAGAAAATTCCCAGATTTCGAAATGAGCCAAAAACCTCTTTATTGTTACTTAGATAAATTCAACGAAAGCAGTAAAAAGTATATTTTATTTGATGCCCACAAACGTTTTTCGTCATGCTGGCACCGATGACGACGTAAATGTTGGTTGATCACCACAGAGAAGAATTAAACAGCTTCTGTTCACTCGAGTTAAACTTAGCTCCTGAGTAGTTTTGCGCTGTAACAGCAAGGCTATCAAGTCCTCTGAAACTACAATGCATGATTTTTCAGCAGGAAGAAAGGACATGTCGGTAAGGTCCATTGCAAGATTCGACATTGCTTTCGCGATCTAGAGTTTCACAGAAAAAAATTGATCATTTGCGTTATTTTGACATGTTTGCTTCCAAGCAGCGCATGTACCAGCTCATGTTTGCACGACAAAGCGATTATTCTGCAGACTCGACACCTGACACTTGCGGCGCTGTTGTCCGTAATATTCCATGGTTAGCAACCCAGGAAAGACAAGGCCTGCGTTAACGAGGATGAGCGCAGAAACAATTTCGAGGGCAAGCAGGTCGGCCTTTGACTTTTTGACTTTAGGTTGGGCGTAGGCCCGACTGCGACTTATGAATCAGAGATGATAGCCAGTGAAGACATCGGTTTCCAGCAAAATGACATAAAAAGCGGCTTTATCCGACAAATGCCTTTACGGTGCGATTTTAATCTTCAGTTGAAATCTTACAACTTCTATTGTGATGTGGACCTCTTCACTAAGAAATTCTTATCGCAGAGAAATCATATGAGACTGGGAAATCATGCAATTGTTAACGTGTCAATTTTTTTATAGTTGCCTGACTTATTTCCGCTTTGTTTCTTTTCGCTTACACCTTGCAGTCATATGTCGTATGCAACATGAAGCGTGCTTATTTACAGTAGTAATATTATCTCTGAATGAAACCTGGAGTAATTTCATGTTCTTTATCGAACGTTTCCATATACAGTAACGGCACTAGTGGCATTTTCAACCTGAACTATTCAAGTATGGCCAAGTATGAAAATCACAAAACAGAGCAGTCTCCCGACGCATGGTATGAGGGAATAAGGCTTTGGTCAAAGGAAGCCAAAAGCCGGAAGTCAAACATCGTGCTGCCAAACACAGTTGTGGAATTATTAATAACTTCCTTGGGCGAAAGTTTCGGATATATTAAAAAGTTTCTACACGCCCCGTTTGCAAAGTTTAAGCACTGAACATTTTAGTGTAGAGCGGTAAAAGATATTTACGATAGATATGCACCAGGGCAAGCTTTCTCGAAGAATCGATTAAAACCAAACAAAACCCCTGACTCATCAGCCATGTACAACGCACCTATGAATACAATCCAAGGGTTAGCTGCTGCTTAATCAACCGTGAATGCGACGTGTGAGAAGCTCTTGTATTGCTCAACTGAAGAGCGACTAAATCTATGTTTTTAGGAGGGGACGTTCCGATATCACAGCGGCCATCTTCTGTACAACAAACAAACAAACAAGCATCGAAGAAACGAATGCACATATATAACAAACGCTGTCTTGACAGCCGCGCGGTTTGATTCGCCGCACGCACTGGCTAAATCAATATTTTCGCAACCGAAATAGAGAGACGGGTTTGACAGGGAATGCAATTTTCTGCAATTGAACGTCGTTCTGGCAACGGAAGTAAAAACCACGAGATAGCCTGTCCCGCTCTACGGCTAGCTCTAATTCAGAAACAGCTCTTTGCGGAAGCTGCGCCAAAGCAGTTCTGCCAACGGTTTGATCAGCGTGCAAATCCGTGTGCAGCAAGGAATCAACAGCGAGCTTATCACAGAAGTCACTGTATTTGCTTTAACACCTTATCATTTGAAAACATTGTGTGCTGTACTGTTGCTGAAGCGCTTTTCAGGGCAGCGACGTGGATACGACGTGGATGCTGGCATCCATCGAAGTATGGAAGTAAAACAACAAAGTTCTCAAACGACAAATGCTCTCCATGTCTTCACTTCTGAAAGTGCTTCTGCAAGAACGTTTTACTTATTGAAAAATCTACTGCATAGCATCCATGTACAACATGTTCCGTATAGCAACTATGTACCACAATGAACCAAGTACCTAACTTCCACTTATGTTCAAACTTAAGGAAACAGCCTTGAAAATTGTTCTACTCGTTTATACCAAATCTTACAGCCATAACAAAGAAAAAAAATATGTATCTGATAAACGCAATTCATTACGAGTTTTAATTGTTATGCTGAGTTAGTTGCTAAGAAACAATTTTTTCTGGTGACTAAAGAGGATCACTTTAGAGCAGTTTCGGCGCCAAGACAGCATCGGCATGCATTTTGCACAGTATTGTTTAAAAACTTTCGAAGGATATTTTACCTCACTCTCTGGGTGGCCGCGGATATATGCTGAAGTCACCTTGGTTCGCAATGTACAGCGAGCAATTTAAGGATTACGTGATGTCTGCCGTTTCTCTGTGACCCAACGAACTCGGAGATCGGTACGGATTGGCTACGGGAGCTAATTTGGCAAAAGTCCTGGTAAATGTTGAAAGTCATGGCTGGTCATTTATTGCTACTTGCCAAGTCAACACATGGGAGTGGAAATTCACTTGATTCGTGGCACATATGAAGGTGTTTGCAAGCTAACTACGAAGTAACTATCAAAAGGCATTTGCTCTCTATATGTTCACTTCAGCATGAATTTTTGTTAATTGTATAAGCAGGCGAGAAAGTGTGAAGTTCTAACTAAGTTAGCGAGAACAAAAGATCAACAAAAAATACAGTTTTTTATGTATAGATACCTCCAGATGTTCTACTGTTTTCACCGCACGCTTTGAAACAAAGAAAACTTCGCGTTAAACTGTTGACAAAGTTGACTGAAAGTATTGATTTAATGGAGAAAATCGAGTTCTGACGATTTGTGATAAGAACGGCAGTTACAGTTTTACTGTGTATAATGCATCTAAAACTCAGTATTTGAAATGGCTCGAAGGTCGTAACAAACGTGGTTATCGCACAAGTTGCACACAAAGAAAGGTCAGCGACCAGGGTCATCACCATCTGTTTTGTTTTTCAAACGTTGATCAGCTGCTGTATGGAATAAATAACAGGTTTCCGAACGGGCGGTCTCTGGGTACATACAGCAGTCCAATGATGAAAATTCTCCACTGCTTCCTGGTAGGTGATCTCATGCAGGTATGCTACTATTGGTGTTTCAACATGTTTGCAACGTGATAACTCACCAAATGCCCTGGGAAGAATGCGTATCTGCTGTGACATATTACGATATGAAGCTTCTTTTTGTTTCATGGAGTTTAAGCAAGGGAAAATTGGCCCAGTTTATATTCCACTGCTTCACAGACACTAGTATTGATGCTCTGCAAGTAAATCCTCTGCTTGCTGCACGCATTAAAGTGCTTTCACACGCGTCTGACGAACGCTTATATTTTTACGCCCAATTTTCGTACGCGTGGTATTGTCTTTACATAAGCAGACGAGGCAAAAATCTGTAGGCAGATGTTGTTTTCGCCACTTGTCAAGGAAGGCGTTCCTGCAATTAGCCTAATGAGCATTTAAAGTCAACTTAATGTACTATTGAACTGACAGAAAATTGATTAAAACTGACAGAAAATTTTATGACAGGTGTTACCAGTTTGCTTTTTCAGTAAAATTAAAAGTGACTCAACCGGTAAAATATTTTGGAACTTGAAATGGAGGTAATTCACAGCGACGTCAGAAGAGGCAATCGTCAGTGAAGTATCTTGCTACTTGTGATGTTTCACGTCCTTGCTAGTAGCTGATTTTTTGACATATTAATTAAATTCGTTGACTCAGACTAATGTACAAAAGTCACGAAAAGCATGCAATACTTCGAAAAATGTACAATTTCATCAAGGAACTGACATAAATCTTATACTTAAAAATTTTGTTCCACAAATCTTATAATTTTGGATTTTAGAACAATTTGTTTTATGATTGGTGACACATTTTCGCACTGTTTTATAACTAAAATAATGTTTTTCTGATATTTTTGGTGGCGTCTTTCGTTTTTTCAGCAGATAAACACCATTTTTTGTAAAACGAGCACAGGCATACCTGGCATTCGCAAATGAGCGTTTTAGCGATTTCCTAAGTAGCCCTGAGAAGAATGTTTGACACTACCATTAATTTTCAAAAAGTTTTTCTTCCCGATGCGAGGCCTGATTAGTAACAGGAAAGATCGGGAGGAGACCATGTCTTTTCCCCCTCCCGTAATGCGTGTACGGCACGTGATGATAAGAACAGTCTTTAACGGTTGGTCTTGCTATAAGTAAGTTAGAAGAATTTTAGAGCTCAGGTATGCGAGAAAAAAGTAGTTTCGTTGTTGTGCGGCACTGGTTCACTATCCGGTCCGATCCGAAGGCCCTGCGATGAAAATCCGGATAAGGCCCACGTGAGAAAGCCATGAGGATAAAAAAAGGGTTGATCGCTCGGGGCTGGTTTTCTGTCGTGACGCTTAAATAATTAAAACACAGTTCTCAGTCAAAAAGGACCTGGTAACTGTTTATGCCTCTGCTTCTCTGCTTGGATCGCATGAAAAAAGCAAAAACGTTTCCTCAGAGTTGATGGAGATTGACTCCAGTTGTCCGGATGTTCTTTGAAATGTTTTCATCGTTTGTGAAACGGTTGACGCGAACGAAAGGCAAGCAGCAGTTTTTGAAAAAAAGCAGGAAGATCAGTAATCAGAAATATTCACAATTAATATCAGCTCTTGCAATTTGTTTCTGATTAAAACCATGTGATGTGTAAATAAAGTGTGGCGCTGTCGTATGGTAGACTTTAAAAATGTCAAATAGTGGTCGTGTCAAAAATTATCGATAGATGTTTGAAATTCCTGATTAAAAAAACTCTTTCTTACGCAGTAATTACAAAACTGCTTCCAACACTGCTACATTTAGTTTTATGCCACAAAGAGAATTTTGAAACAATTTAACATGCCAGAAGTTCCCCAGTGCACCTCACAAAATTATTAACTTTTGCTTTCGAAAAGCTCAATGTTGTTTAAATGTTGTTTTGCGTTTTAAAACGTTGGCATTTTTGACTGGGTAAAACAGCTTCTGCGAGTTCTGTCATAGCATCCTGATATGACTTACAGTCGAGCAAAAAGATCTAAAAATGGAATCGGCCTAACCAACGTAAGCGTTGAGCTTAATGTTCATCTGCACTTCTCTACTGCGGTGGCCAAGATTACAAGACAGCACATTAATTTTTCCTGTAACGTGAAACGAGCCTGACAAATATTTGTTCTTAACCATTTCCAGTCTTGATCTGTTTGTTTAAAAGTCCTGTGGTTAAATGTTTGAAAACATCAAAGTTCACGGACTGCCTAATAACTACCCGTGACACTTTGATGGGCATGAAACATTGACAAACTTGCACTGCGTTTTAAAAGCGCGTTCGTGGTGACGCACTCCCACCTTGGTCTAACTCAACACAAGGGGCATGCTGTCGCAGCGTAATTGCTAGTTTGCACTGCCTCGCTCGAGAAATTCTTCTCTTTGCAGCAAAACAGCAGTATGCTATTTGCATAAAAAGGGAAATGCATTGGCAGGTTCATATTAGCTTTGTAAACTGCTGTCACCAAAATTCTCTCTCTCAGCCCCAAGGAGTGCTTGGCAAAATCAGAAAAAAATCAAAAAGCATTTTTTGGTTTTGAAATTCAAACTGAAAGAACTCAAATGCGGTTTGGTCAGTTTCTACGCTTTGGACCTTTTCCGAAAATCAACGACTCCACGTTCATGGAAATCGAATGTAGACATAAAAATAGTGCAGCATAGACGTGGCTTCACGTTTTTAAAAGGGCATGATAGCGCGGTTGAGCCGAATATTTGAAGTGCATGGAAGCACACCACCAATGCCAATGTAGCCATCGCCTAGAGCAGTGGCAGGCTTGTAGAGATAGCAATCTCACGCAAGTCCTAGCCTGTTCGTTGACATCCTTACTCCAGTTTACAAAATGGCGACCAGAACGCATCACACAACCAGGTAAACCACAATCCGCCATCAGGACGTCAGCGTGAAAAGGTGCATCGCAGTTGGGAAAGAATAAATTACACTGATGAAATGTCTTTCTTCACGTGTGGATGTAACATAACAATGGGATGGAAAAGGATGGAGTTTTTTACTACTGTTCTTTCTCATTTTACTGAGAACCTAACAAATCTCATCTTCAATCAAGATGCCAGAGATCCTAAAGGGCTTGGGCTGCTGCCGAACAGTCATTTTTACCCTCAATCCGCAGCTAGACCTGCGTTGTGACTTATTGACACATCGAGACAAGCGACAGCGCTTTGCTAGAGGCAAAGAATTAGGCGCAAGACGCTGGTCAGGAGGTACAAGGCTCCGACTTCGGTATCTGCGCCTTCATAGAAATGATCGGGCGCAGCGAAACGGGCCTCAGAGCGCGTCTGACCGCTTGCGTGCGCGTTCGGTGTTTTTATGTCGTCTCGTTTATCTGCAGGTCCACCTAAGACATCTTGTAGTTCTTGTTGTGCATCTTGTGGCAGCCACAAGGGTTTGTTTATTTATGTGCGGTACTTGTGCAAAATCTCGCTTGCATGAAAATATTGCCAAAAAACTAAAATTAGCGTCTGTGCTCCTGGCCTTGTAATTTAAAAGTATATATGAGCAGTAAGAGCGTGACAGTGATTTTTGACTGTTGATAGCTGACACTTAGAACTTATTTCCAATATTTGTGACAGGCAAAAAGTGTTTCATAAGCACAGGTTATAACTAGACTTGCACGTCAAAGGATGCAAAGCAAGAGAAACGAGTGTGTGTCGCAGGCCGTATCAGAAATTATGTTTTAGCGCCAGTTTTGAGAGCAATCTTAGTTTTGGAAAACAGATGGTGATAAGCCGAGTGTGGTAAACAATAACATAATGAAAGTCAACTGCCAAAAAATTCGCAGGCAGGCGCTTCTGTGTGCTGAGCTTCATTTAGCCTCGCTCAGAGACAGCCCTGGTGGTCCGGAGATTTTCCAGACGCTTGAACCGTTAATCCGGGGCCGAGCCAGAAGACCGAGCGGCTCGATCTTTTGCATCCCCCTAATGCTGGGGAAAATGCTCAGGCGTTGTTATGAAAGAAACTGAGCGTATTTTCGGAATGTGTTGGTGGTAATGTGCAGTGGTAAGCGGTTTCCAATTTTTAAAGATATTATGCACGGAACGATGTGATGATATACTGTCGGGAAAAACGTGTTTCTGGCTAAAAGCAGTCTGTTAAAATCGCCTCGCACAAGAAATTCTGATTATGATTGAGTGATTTAGAAATTTTTCTAAAACGAAAAGCTTCAATGAAACAGACAAGAAATATTGCTTTCTTTCTATAAAATTTTAGTTATTATCAAATACTAATTCCTCTGTTTCAATTCCATGGTACTCGGATCAAAAAGTTGTGTCAAATGTATCTTAATTTCACAAGAGCACTCTGCTTCGTCATGCAAACTGACACGATTTTTAGTAAGTCGTTGGGACGAGTGTGAGAAACGACAGACTTGGAAAGTTGCAAAAACCGGAAAAATTACTTGGAGCATTGATTGTGACAGACTGCTTCATCAAAACTAACAAAACAATTCGTGATTTTTGTTGAAACGTTTCAGAATAATTTGAAACTTTTCAGTTAAATGTTGTCATGATCATTAAATCGAAACAGATTGTATTCTTAATAAGAAAATACACAGAAAGGTACTGTTGATATTGTCTTGGTGTCGATCACGTAATCAAGTCGTCAAAAGTCTTGAACAAGTGTTTTCTTTCTCCTTATTTAGCACTGACGAAGAAACCTTGGTTTGGTGTGTTCAAGAGGAAATTATTTACACTTTTAACAAAATTCATGAAGAAAGTTTCTCCTAAGTTACCCCAACCCGAGCTTCACGTGGNCATGTTCCTTCACTTCACCACGCTGNCCATGCCCCCTCAGCAACAAAGCAGTCTTTCTTCAGTGACTGCTCCTGATGTACCCGACAACCGACTTGCAGATATCCAAACTGATCGGATTCATCCTGACATCTCCTACCAGAAGCCATGGCGCCTGGGCAAGGCAATGTTTGAGCGAAATTGCTATGTGCGATCCACAAAAGGTTGCTTACGAGTAGGATGTCGGTAGAAATTAGGCCGAAGACGGCTTGAAGTTTGTCGAAAGCGCTGTCGTAATTGTGTCCGAGTCGTAAGAGGAAGGCGATCATTTAATTGACGCGCAGGTTTGTTGGCCAGCAGCCGCGGGCAAGCCAGCAATTAGAGCCAATAAGGAGTAGTTCGTCAGAGCGGGTCGTTACTTTTTCTTGCCATGACACCGGTTAAGCAGTCGAGTATAGACATGGAATTGAAAACTAACCGTCCGACGTATCTGAGAGCCAGTGGAGGTTTTAAGTAGCTGCAAACGATAGCCATTCACCTAATGTTTGCGTGAAGTTTCATAGATACGAAGCGGCTTAACCAGTTACAGCACAAACCGAATCGTTCATCTCAAGGTTGTGGCGCAGTCAGAGGCGAAAAGCAGTGCATTCAAAAAATGTATCGATATGCGACGAGGGTGTGAAGTTGTACATCGCTCTTTTTGGCAAGTTGTGCCATTAATGTGCGAAATATTGCCGAAAAACATGTCTGCCGTTTTGCTTTCGATGAGGCACTTTATTATAAAAAAAAAAGCTTGCAAGGGATGTCTTATGAGTAAGTGGTATCATCAAGTTGAAGTGAGGGCTACTTTTTCTGTAATAATTTTGGAGCAGTTTCGGACCAGTTACCATCGTTAAGTTTTCGTAAAATAGTCCAGTAACGAAACGAATTCCCGATAATGAAACAAAAGTCTCAATCAATAAGACTCTTACTTTAAATAAACAATTCATAACAAGCTAGCTTCTGGGAAAAAATGATTGCAAACATGGACTGTGGATTTACAATGCTTGAGGAATACGCCATATCCGGAATTACAGAAAATTTAGAATTTTTATCTGATTGTTATGTCAGCCCGATTGCTTTATTTTAAGACAGGGAAATCTGTGCTCGTTGCAAGACATTTGACAAATGGAATATTTCAAACAAAAATTTATATCACTGGTTTTCTTTGCAGAAAATTTTAATCGGTTGTGTTGTAGAATAATTTAAAAGCATTTTGCGCATCGTGAATTTTGTTATGGAAGTGACACGGCATCACGAAAGAGGTATAAGTTCGAATGAGCTCTTCCGGTCTCGACTGGGGGTGCGGCCGCACGGTGGACACCCCCAGATTTCCCAGCAAAGGTCCCTGCCTGCGATGGGACTGCGTTTTCCCGACAGTCAAACTCCTTTGCATCATTCAAACAGTATTGACATTGCCGGACAGGGAAGTGGCCAGCATCCGTACCTTGTATCTCATTCCAGCCCCCACTTCTACCAGCAGCAAACACACAGTCACGACATTCGTGCCGTTCCGCAAATGCCAGAACCGGACAATCAGATGCCAGCGCATGCGCCCCAGGTCAGCGAAACGTCACCTCTTGGGGGTCAACAAGAAGCTATGACGAGAAGCGGAGTGCCGCACCACCCTCACTTGCAACTCTCCCCCAGTATGGACCAAACCGCTGCCAGGCACGTACCAGATGATTCAAGTATTGGCAGCGAGAATTCGAACAATAACAACAGCACCGTGGTCGACCAATCGGGGCTGAGCACCGACGGTAACAGTTCCGAAAGCGGACAACTAGATGCAGGATCGCTGGAACACAATGTTAACATACCAGGTGCTAACGGCGATCCCGGAACACCTACCAGCGCCGAGGAAGATGGAAGCGATGGCATGAGCGGGTCGGTTATCAAAAAGTCTGGCGATACATCGAACGCGTTAGGCCACCGCAGGCCAGAAAAACCCCCTTATTCTTACATTGCCCTAATCGTAATGGCTATACAAAGCTCGCCAGCCAAGAAACTGACACTCAGTGAGATATATAGCTTTCTACAAGCCCGCTTCGAGTTTTTTCGAGGCTCTTATCAGGGTTGGAAGAACTCCGTTCGGCATAACCTATCCCTTAACGAATGCTTTATTAAACTACCCAAGGGCTTAGGCCGCCCAGGCAAAGGCCATTATTGGACAATTGATCCCGCAAGTGAGTTTATGTTTGAAGAGGGTTCGTTTCGCAGAAGACCGCGTGGTTTTAGGCGTAAATGCCAAGCCTTGAAGCCGTACGGGATTTTCGGTGGTCCCCCCGGCTTAATCGGGCATCAACCTTATGGTGCGCCTCACGAAATATTTGGACCCGCCGGTATGCCGCACGGCCCCATGGCCCATCCCACTCACCGGGGCCACAACTTTGTGGGATTCGACCCGACCACAGCCTCACATTTCTTCAGCAACGGTGCCGCGGTTGCAGCGGTGACCGCGAACGGAGTGGGAAGCCCTTTGTCGACGTCGCCACCGATGCATCCAAAAGAACTGCCCAGTGCCCATTCGCCGCAGCACACGCACAGCAACGGCCAATTCGTGGCCAACGGAGTGGAGTCTTCCTCGGCGACGAACACCCCCGCCCAGGTGTCGCCGGCAAGCATGACGGCGGTGACGAGCCACTACTCTCCCAGTCCCATGTTCACCTGGCCCGGTGCGGCCGCGCAGTCCCACGGCGCTTACATGCGCCCTAACACGGCTGAAAACAATTCTGTTCCCGATGCTCACCACCGTCACGTGATGATGAACGGGAACGCGTCAGTGGTGGATTACCACCAACATCCCTTCTACGCACCAACGAGAGATTCCTACGAAGGTGAGTCTTAGTCGTACTTTGACACCGCCTAAGCCGTACGCGTTTCGTTAACTCAATAGTGAAAACTGCAAATTGACATTCCGTGCGCCAAAGCTGCTTAAGCGCCGAACTTGAAAATTGTTGTGGCAAAGCATCTTGGTGGTAGTTACACAAAGGAAAATGCAGAGACGAGGGCTTATGCTACTGAATCGAGGTCTTTATTTCGCCATCGTTTTCTGTCTCCTGCTTTGCCGTGCGACCGTCCACAGTTTAACCATTTTGTTGCTGGTATATGGCAATCTTGATAGCAGTTTCAATATTTCACCAATCTCCTTTCAAACTCTGATCTGTGCGACTCCATAAGAGGTTGTTTGAGAGTTAGATATTACTTATTTGTATTATCTCTGGATAAATAAGCTTCAATTTCTTAATTACTCAAATAGTCAGGACTGGAAAAAACACATACTTTGCAAACTATTGGCGGCATCCCTTTCATCATAATCGCCAAGGTTGAGTAATGTGTTCTTTCCACATTCGCGCATTAAGTAAACAGTTTGTGCAACACATAAAACGTATAACACTTGTTAAAATTTAGAAGATCCGAGTAGGTCTAGTATATTATTCACAGCAAGTACACTGAAACGGCTGAGCGCCAGGCATGCCAAGATGTAATTAAATTAAAGGCTAGAGGCTACTCCGAGTACGTCAGAAACAAGCGCAATACTCTTCGATTGAAAACTAAGCGAACGAACGTCTAGAGTCTTGCAAAAATTTGTCTGGTTTCTGGAGCCTCCGCTATAACCGGCATCTGGAGAGCGTCAGGGCCTTAAGCTGACACTGAGCCGACGAAAGATGTCCTTATCTTTGATAAAATAGAAATGTTTTTCACCTAAAAATGAACGATCTTGAGCACGAAGCGCATTTTTGAAATGACTGGCTGCAGCCGACCAACCCAAATCGTTGTCAGTATTATTAAGAATTAGACTGATATGCTCGATAACAAAAGCGCGTGGTGAATGAAAGATACGCTGCACTTCGCCGCTGTTAGGTTACCAGCAGCAATTTCTTACTGACGCCAGTTGAAAGGCCTATGGGTGAAAAACGTTTAATTTTTTTCGATTTTCGCAAACGCTGCTTCACCGAAGGTCACCACAAATAAGAGGCCTGTCCAACTGTGACAGGAACAACATGCAACAGTTGCTGTACTCACTACAAAAGCTGCTTAAATGCATAAACACACTGTACAAATGTGGCACATAAGTGATTTAGACACTAGCAGTTTTCAAAGATTTTCTTGGATTTTCCAAAACATCATATGCAATGCTTGGTTTACAGTATTTGCACAAATAAAGTGGGTAATTTAACATCACGGACAGTCATAGATTATATATGCATTTGATGCAACAAATATGTTTGGCCACCAGCACCAATTCTTCCTCGGCCACGAAAACCTCCGTCATTTTCAAAAAAGTTGTTGTTGGAAATCAACGCGTTGAAGCTGTTGAAAATGCACTTGTCAAAACGCATATCTTTCTTGAAACTACTGCTGTCGTGGACATTGATGCAACGTTTTCAAATTTATTCTCCACCTGTTTTTTTACCAGTATAGTATTAAAGTATCATAAAAAACTTATTGAGTAGAAAAAATGAAATGTGAAATAAAGCTTTTTGAAAATTAAGAAAGTTGGTAAAAAATAGAAAAGTAAGATATTGAGAAAAAAACTGTTTGCTGTTTTCTTGCAAGTTTCACGCAGCTCTAAACGTCTTTTGATTCTGCAAACCGTCTGCACCTTTATGGTCTTTTCAATCTTCAGGTTGATTTCTTTGAGAAATATGCGGATGTTGTTGCATGGAAAATATTCGCTACCTGATTCACGGTATGCATTGCCTTTGTCCAAACAATTTGAAAAAGCAGCAATCACTCATCAAAAATGTATTCTGCTGTCACCAAATCAGTTCGGTGTAGCATAACGAGAGGCGCCCATCTGGCCCTTCGCTTGACACAGCACTTTGAAAGTCTATCATAACCTGATATGCGTCATATTGACTAACCGTGCACGTACGGATTTATTAATCCTACAAAATGTTACCACTTCAAAAACAGATCTTATGACATAGCTGTGGTTTTCTCTTGTTGCTTTTCGCGTCAGTTAATTCAAAATTTTGATATTTTCTTCGATCCAATCAAGAACGACAGAAGAATTTAATATGCGGTAACAGAAAAAATATTTTGCTGATAGGCAGCCCAAGTTCCGGTTCACTGAACAGGCAAATAGCAGCGCGAAGCACTACGAATAAAAACAAACCGCAGACGCAGAAGTGATGCAAGATCAAAGGTCAAGGCGGAAGCGGAGTTGTGAGGAGAACAGAAAAGAAGCTCCCATTAAACTAAGATAGCATGAAGCGCGTGAAGCGCACGCGGTATACTTGAACACATTACGTTTTTGACGGTCGGACATATGCGTAGTCAGGGGGGCGGGAGCCAAGCCTCCCCCAAATTTGAACATATCTAGTCATTTTGTGCTTTGAGAAACGGTGTGCCAAACAAAAACACTGTTGCTCTCCTAAAGCCAAACATATTGGTGACCCCAAAATTTTGGGCTGGCTACGCCACTGCGGTCGGACCGAGCGTCCTCTTCTTTCCGTTGCTACATTTAAATAGGAAACACCGGCTATTCCTCCTCGTTTCTAGTGCAAGATGGCGGAACCGGGCAATA
>JGI24159J19872_10004770_pt1 | contig 17382 bp, 10 predicted proteins | sample Ectturendosymbi4_FD_19872 | JGI IMG/M metagenome (IMG submission 19872) | reverse complement strand
CCATGTACACCTTCAGCGTTTCGATAGATGAGTATGTACCCTAAAATTTGTTGCGGCAAAAAGGCCGAGTAAAATAACACAAGTCCACCGAATTTTTCGTAGATTTTCTATATTTTAGAATATTTGGAAAAATAAATATCCAAATATATTTTTCCCTTGTATCCTAACCTTAAATGTAACCAGGCCCCTAACCAGCTTGGGAAAATACGGGGGGCGAAGATTTTTTTGAGAGGGGCCCAAAGTTTTGACACTATGTTCAACACATTTTTCCGAGGGGGGGAGAAAAATTTTCCAAGGAGGCTTCGCCCCCCTGCGGTCCCATAGTTACGGGCCTGAATGTACCCATTTAGATAGGCAAATGCACCCAGGTTGGGAACCCTGTTATCATGTAGCCTACATACAGATCAACCCCAATAAATTTGCAGTCTTTTTTATATTGGAAACGTGACTGTCATTTAGCTCTTTTTTTACTTTTTTTATATACACGGTTGACTGAGCGTGATGACGTAATAACACCACTTGTCAGAGGGGCCCCGCGCCTGCTAGGGCCGGCCCTGACTGTAGATGAGTATTCATTAAGGCTCGGTACAAGGGGAATGAAGGAAATACATTGAATCTCATTTTATGAAGCACGCTCGACTTTGGCCAAACTTTTCTTTGCTCCTTGCAAGAGCATATCAACGGAGATTTGGACAGTGGTTGGGCTGCATGCATGTTGCTCAGTAAAATTATAAAGATTTTTAGCTTTTTTAAAGGGCAGAAATGTGCAAGAAATTGTATATTATTGTTGTAACGTTAAGCAAATTAAATGGTACATCAACCGCTCTAACCAACACCCCTTATAAAATGCATGGCGATTCAGTGTTTTGTGCACTCCAAGTGACAGCTCTGATAAAGCCGAGCAATCGTGAGAGAAACTAAGGAACAGAGCTGTTTTTGCCATACATAGGTAAAGTGATACTATCACCCAACCCGAACCTTGCATTGCACTAATCGCAGCATCCTGTCGAACAGGTTTCGAATTGAAAGACACCGCACTCCCGCCTGTCTGCCGTTAAGACGTGCGAAAATGAAATCAGTTGTTGGATTGAACCTTTTCCTCGGCCTGACATATTCCACGGGAGTGGGAAATCTTGCAATTTGCTCGTTTGTAATCGCTCCCTGTGGTCCGTGAGATCAGACTTGAAGAAGTTATTAGCACAGTTATTTTCAGTACTGCTTTTAATTTGAAGGTTGTAGTTTTGATGCTGATAGTCAAAATATGATTAGACCAGTGCCACAGCGTAAAAATCTTAAGTTTATCACAGACTTTTATTTGCAAAAATCACCCAGTGATTCAGGTGGAGACAGAATCGAATCCAGCCAGGTGTGCTTCAATGTCATTGACGCAGAACCTGACAGACAACATATTTGTCAAAGTAAAAGACTCAGTACCGCAAGCCCGTAGCCAGGTTTTAAGGTTTGGGGGAAAAAGACATTTTTAGGAGTGCAAGATTTTTGTTTTTGTTCTAATTTTATAACAAATTTTTCTGTGCACAAGCAAGGGCGTCGGAAAGATTTTTTCCAGGGGGGGTCACGAGGGGCCAAAAGTGGTGAAATTCGGTTGTCCCCATTCGAAAGTAAGAAAGCAAACTTTTTTTGCTGGAATTTTCAGAATCCAGGGGGGCCTTGGCCTCCCTGCCCCCTCCTTCCGACGCCCATGTGCACAACACAATTTGGGGAGGCACTGCACCCGAATGGCCCCCGTGGCTACGGGAATGCTCAGTACAAAGAAACTTGTGTTCCTGCCCAACTCAGTTTTAAAAATTTGTTTAGGAACAAGAATCCACGGCAACACTTCGTGATGATAATGATCCGTTTTATACAGTGACGTTCTCAGAAAATTTTCATGGGGATTTCATTCAGTGGCATGTGGTGGTCATTTGTATTTGGTGTGCATTGCTTGTGACGTCACAATTTGACTTGATATTCATGTTTCCAAACCAACATTTTTTCGCGAAATTTGTTGACACAATATGCATATTCTTATAAACGCATTCCCCTTGATTTATGTGTCATTACACTGAATATAAACTACCAGCGCTCAAGGTTACGATATCGGAGGAAAATAAACTAAATGCTACGACACAGCAGTTCATAACTAAAATTATCAGGCTGCGCGTTAAAACAGCGGAGTAAAACACTCATCACTGCGTCAGAGCAATTTCCCACTGCAAAATGAAGCTGCACTAATGTCTTGTCGAATACGAGCAGTGGAGCATAGAAAGTGCGGCTGGGCTGTCTAACGCATACCCTGGTTTGCAAGATCGAATCTTGCCAAACTACACAAGAATTGAGAATGCGCATAAAGTACGCAAGAAAACTTTCAATGTTTTGTTATGTATAGAAGTCCAGCAAATTTTTAGTTTTCCTTTTCCCCTGCTGAGAAGTTATCAAATGCGTGATTGCTTCTATATTAACAACTGCTGTTTTTGAGCTCGTGCAACAGTTTTATCATGCTACAGAAGTTGGTAATGTAGCCAATGTGGTCAGCGCTTGCGCTGCTCAGCCATAGCAGACAAAATAAAGACAATTGTTTCGGATAAAGTGAACTATCGTGGAGCACAACCTTTAACATGCGTAGTGGACGAAAAGTCTACAAAAACCGGTGAGATGGTTTCTGGATGCAGACGATAACCCAGATTCCCACCAAAACCTAATTATTACTTTTTGGCCCATTTACAATTGTATGCAAATTTCAAGGAAAAAATTCCTTGAAATTTGCATGCAAATTCATTCCGTGGTATTTGCATTAAGTCGACAAATTAACAAGCAAAAACCATGCGAAAACAATTAATCTCCTTTGGGCAGGTAATAAGTTTTTGTAAAATATCAAACTCAAAGGGGGGTTTAACCCCAACCGTCCCCCTTTCATACGCCCTTGATTTTATATCGGAATCATGTAAATGTAGTTTCTGTTGACTGGCGTCCCAAACAATGTTTCCCTAGGTATCACACTCCCAAATATTAAGCTTACTGGTTTATCTGCCGGAAATTTTAAGGATGTAATTTGAGTACGGTAACTTCACTGATTATTAAGTGTTTAACTTTCCATGTCGCACATTACAGAAATCAATAACTACTTCTATAGTACTTACTTAAAATGTAAGGTTTAATATACATACCGTCTAACCGTGTTACTTGTTTGGATAACCTGATCAGAAGCATGCAATAATGGAGAAAAGCAAACAGCAATGGAAAGCTTTGCCACGTGAACCCTTTTACTGATTACAAAAAGATTCACTATATACTTAAAGAGCATATATAAACAAAATATAATATTTTTATTCAAGAAAAAGTGGATGAGCATTTTAAACACGATAGAAATCTTTTGCAAGGTGTTTACCGCCAATTGGACTAACCGAATCGAAAGAGATTGTTCGCAAGCAAAGAGTTTTTTCCAACAATTAAAATCGAAACAATCATACTGTGTGGAAGATTGGGCATTTCTCTCCGCGGTCATCACGTTGAAGAGGATCTGCGCGCTAATGCAGCTGTCAGGCGTGGAAGGATATTTCGCAGCTGTTCTTGCTTTTCTAGTAAAAAATCGAGATAGAACACCAGCGAATCATTTGCAAAGACAACACAAAATTAAATTATCGAAATTTATGAAAGCCAGATTTTAGAATATCTTGTAAAGAAATAAAATAATCAGTTTAAAAATCATTGAAATGTTTTCTAAACTCTCAGACCTGTTTATAGGCGTTTCGCAAGTTCAATTTTTTAAACATTTCTGTTGCTGTGTTTGTTCGTATCCAAATCTGATGTTACTTCAAGCAGGCAGATATAGAAAACAGCGTATTTTTCAACTTTGAAGGCAGTGCAAGTTAATAGTAAGATCGCCAGCATCTGTTATGTTTATTGAGTCGGTGTTCTTTTTGATACTGTGTATTTTGATGTAGTTCACCAGCGTAAATTTTTCGAGAAAGAAACGAAAGTGTATATAGTTTTATCGCCCCCTCCAGAATCATCCGCATCCGCCCCTGTACGTAACCAACATCCAGTGGCAGATCCATAAGCGTTTACGGAGGACAGTCATATAAGGGCAAGGGGGTGCCAAAAAGGTCTTCACTTGCCTAAATGCTCAGGTTGTCTGTGAGTTGGGTATCACACAAAAGTGGTTACCTTTTGTAGGCCATGAAAGTGGCTACTTTTTTGGTTGAATTACGCGATCTTTCAGGAAATACCCAGAGTTTAAAAGCGCCTTATATAATTAATTCACAAAACTGTTGAAGCGGGTCCAAAAAGATGATGGTCCCCCATTTTTTCACAAGCTGCACAGTAAATAAAAATACTGTTGGTATACCAAACAATATCTTCTATCTACAAAAGGCATTTAAAAGATATGCCCCAATCTAAAGCATGCTACGCAATAGCGTTTAACATTGTTTGGCTATCCGTAGCAAGACCAAAAAAACAATGTCTGAAACCTATTCCTGACCTGCTTGGAAGTAGAACTGTGCTTTTTATACTAAAAGTGACAACTCGAGTGAATGATACTTGGAAGCTCTACTTGTTTCTTGAGCATCAGTATCAACCTGTGTCATCCTTTCTAATAACTGCGGCGATTCTTGTCTACCCATATCTTCAACTCAAGTATTTCGCCATACGGCATCTTCAGTCCAAGTAAATTAACTAAAAGTAAAAACCAGTGGATGTACGTGGATGTCTTCAGTGAATTCGATTTCCATTAAAAAAGATCTATGCGTGCTGATTTTTGTCACTGGTGCACGGGCTGTACTTGAGCTCAAGTGAGTTAAGTTCCGAGATAGGAGCTTAATGAATAACTAAATGACAGTCACGTTTCCAGACGACGTTTGTGCAGTTACATGTACATGGAAAACACATTTATTGCTGGAATATCGTGTAAAACAATCTCGTAATTGCGCGATAGATGCATGCTTGACCTAAAAGCCTATTGCCCTAAAATCAGGGGTGTAGTGCTGAAAAAAGAGGTGTGGGAACGCCGTTCCTACACCAAATATTTCGAATAAAGTGAGCATTCTGCAAGAATTTCCACACTGGGTCTTCCTGTTTCACTGTATACTTCTGACTGTCAGTGCGAATCTGCGTGTCGCTAGCACATCTGTAAGATCGCATCCATGGTTTAATGTAATCTAGTACAAAAAGGTGTGGGAAAGCGTTCCTACACCAAGAAAAGGTGTGGCAACGCCGTTCCCACGCCACTACACCCCTGCCTAAAATACGTTTAACGCTACTAATGAGGGTAGAATTCCAATCGTGCGTATAACGCCGTTTCACATGTTTGAACATTGGTCTGTTGATCTGAAGAAAAAAGCAAAACATCTAGCCAGGTTATGAAAAAAAGTTGTGACACGGTTCAACGGAAGCGGGGCAGGCTGGTGATACCCCCAAATGCACACTCAATACCTCCAAACTCATGCTGTAGTCTCCCCCATAAAGTCATTTTCCAACGCATTTTGTACTATGAAGTCCTCTCAAACAAGCTGAAAGCCATACCCCAATGCTATTGATTTGGCGAGGGATCTGCTTCTATCTAGGCAAGCAAACACAGGTGAGAATCAGTCTATAACCAATTGAAAACCACGAATCTCGGCCAACACCACAGTTATCAGTGAAAAAGTTAAAATTTTCGCCAGAAGATTGCTTTTCTGCTCTAATTTATGTGACTTTAGAGCAGGGGTCTATAACTCGAATTGTTTCGAGGGTCAAACGAGAATTCATAAAGCAACCGAGGGCCGCATTATGACGGTAACGCAGCAATGGCGGTACCTGAACCTTGCTAGAAGCAGCTTTTAAATCTTATTTCTTGCGAAAAGTATCGTGAGTTATTGGCAAATAATTTCTAGCAGTCTATAATACGTTCGTTTAAAAACAACTTGTTAGCTCGCCTGCAGAACACTTTTAAACACCAGTGTTAATTATCTGAAAACATCCAAAAAGCATCGCGGGCCGCGTGTTTGAGACCCTGCTTTAGAGGAATGAGTTAACCAAAGCTGCGCATTCCGTTATCGGTTGCAGGTTTCGCGAATCATGTAAAATTTGTCGTTTCATTGCCGGCGTGAGCTATCTGCGGGTTTGCATTGCAACAAAAGGATTCAAGCCACGTGGTCATCCAGGTCCGTAACTAGGGGGCTGCAAGGGGAGAAGCGTCCCCTAGAAAAATTTTCTCCCCCTCTGGAAAAATGTTTTGGACAAAGTTTGAAACTATTGGACATAGTTTAAAAAATTTGGGCCCCTCTCAGAAAACCCTTCGTCCCCTCTAGTGTCCTAAAGTGGTTACGAGCCTGTGGTCATCAGTTACCGTTCATATAACTTTTTTCATGCTGTATTGTGGTTCAATCAGGGGCATTAGTTCCGATAAGAAACTCATCCACTCACTTTTATGTTGCAATAAAACTCTCACTGACTACACTGGCAACATGCCCTGAAATTCGTTTTTCGCTTTGGAGGCTTCTAGAGTTTTGAATCAGTTATGTTTTCCATATTGCATTTCTATTTTTACTGCTGCTTTTCCTTTCCAAATCTGCCATCAGGCATTCAAGAAATAAACTTGTCGAAAAACAGACCAATTTCGTACAGCCCAGCGGCAAGTCGAGAACTGTGTTAGAGAAAGCGACTACGTTTGTGATTACTTCTCTAAGGTTTGGGAGTTCTCATACGAGAAAGAAATAACGGAGCAGTGTTACTATTACGAAACAATAATGTTTGTGCGTTTCGATAATAGAAGCTGGGTAAAATCCAGCACGTACTCGTAAATCCTGAAGGTCAATGAAGTGGAAAGCATTGTTCAGTTAACAGTATTTAAAACGTATTTTTAAATCGCTGTTTCTAGTAATTCGATAAGCACCAAAAAGCATTTAAACCAAAGGGACACCACTCCACGGGGCGCCACAGATGTTTGGGGGGAAGCTGCCCGAACTGCACCTCCTGGATCCGCCACTGCCAAAATTCTGTACTTCTGCACGTCATTAACCGACATCGTTTTTTAATCCCAATTTCATCTCCCGCACATATCCCTTTCACTAGGACAGAATAGTAATCTAGAATTTATCGTGGACATTAGGAAGTTTATGCGTTCGTGCTCCATTGCTGCACATCACAGTCAAGGCACAAAACAGGTCCGTCGCCAGCGGGGGGGCAGTGGTGCCTGGCCCCCCATTTCATGTTTGGCTCCCCGAAGGCTGCATACATTAAATATTGCATTTAAAAAATGTGTCCCCCCTCGTGGTTTTTGGCACCCCTGCTACAAAATCCTGGCGACGGACCTGGCAAAAAGGATAGTGCAAACAAAACAATAAAGTACGAACGAGTTATTAGTAAAGATCGAGATCGTGAGACTTCCAGTATACTATGCACAAAGCCATACCAGCCAGAACCTTGTGTAATTCCAGTCCAGGAACTTTTGAACAGAACGTTTCAGAAAGACTTGTTTGTAAAATATGGGTGGCTTCACTTTGACAGCTGTACAGGTGGTGACAGCCGTACAGGTGGAGCAAACACTCCTGGACGTCGCAAAGTGCTCAGACTCAGCATTCATTACGAATGATTTTCAAAACTGGAAAAAGGCCCTGGAGAAAAACAAAGCACACGAAATGTTAGTTACACATAGACTATCTCTAGACATTATTACATTCGCGAGAAAAGGTCTTTCAGTGGGTGCCCAGATAAATACAGGTTTCAGAACATAACAACAGCGTGCTCGACATTCTCTGATATAGATTATTTCTTCAGTGATAATCTGAAGCCATGTAAGGATGGCCATTCGGCCATGTAAGGATTGCCATTTCGAGGATCTGTTAAAAGTGATAAAAGCAGAAATTTTTTGCAAGTCCTATGACTTCGATGTTAGGACGATAGCACGTTAGTTGGAAGCATAGATGGTCAGAAAGCAGTTTATTGAGCTGGGAGACACAATATAAAATACCGCAGATCATCAGTCATGAGATCCTTAGTGATATCATAAGTGCTATAAACACCGCGTCTATTCAGTTTGGAAGTATAGTACATGGTAATCAGGATGTAAAAGGGAAAGAACAGGAAAGCATATCTGTCAGATATGTCACAGATGACTTTGGTATTGAAGAAGTGTGCATGGGATTGTATGACGCACCATTCACAACCGGCCATTCCCTTGGCATGATGATTCAAGATGCGTTAATACGACTAAGCTTGCCAATCAAAGAACCAAGACACACGCGGCGCCTCGATTTTGTCTGAAAACCACCGTGGATGTCAAGCGGAAATTAAAAAACGGCAGCTGTAAACTCTGTATGTGCATTGTGGGTAGCAACACACACTTAGTCACACCCAGGGGCGCGATCACCGCCCTTAAGACCTACGAAGTAACTTCATTCACCATGATTTTTACAATTCGGAAAACAGCATTCGCGATATAAGGCCATTTTGTCGTCCATTGTTTTATCCCAGCAGTTTTGTGAAGCATACTTCACCCCTCTTACAGTAGCGAACAGGCCAATAACTAGCTTGGGACACGGGCAGGGCGAAGAGTTTTCTGAGAGGGGCCCAAAGCTTTCAAACTGTGTCCAATAGTTTCAAACTATGTCCAAGACATTTTTCCAGGAGGGGCGAAAAATTTTGCAGGTGAAGCGAAGCCCCGCCTGCGCCCCACCTGGTTGCGGTCCTGGTAGCGAAGAAGCGTTTATGAGACTTGAATAACAAGTTTTATTGAAATCTCCCCCTCACCATTACTGGCTGGACCCGCCCCTGGTCACATCCAAGGTTGTTTCATGTGCAACATGTATCTGTGATGCCCTCGACTGTGTTCTCGACCTTAGAAAAGCTTATGAAGCATCCGGAAATTTCAAGCAACTGCATGTAAGAATCAATGATGGCGATTATGATACACCTTCCCCGCTTGGACTCATGTCAATATGGCCAACTCGGTGGCTACCTAGAGAGGCAATAGTTCGGATCGGACTATTATAGATAACTATGCAAACATACTCCAAGCACTACAACATCGTCAAAAATTTGGCGATAGTATTGCCTCAAAGGCGAATGACATTTTGACCAAGTTATTGTCAAAAAAGACTATGCTTGGACTTATTTCAGCATTGCCAGTGTTAATATCACTTGAGAGGTTGAACAAAGCTTTACAGTTCACAGGGAGCAGATGCCGGTGTATCCAGTATGTTGCAATCAGTCCAGTTAGTGAAGTCAGAATTGGAACACCTTTGTTGCAACGAGTTTTCAGTACATTTTACAAACAAACAGAGAATCAAATTGATGCGTTGGATCTCTCTCCGATATTCATGCAGAAAAAGAATTATTTATTCACTTCATTCATCAAGTTTTCTTGATTTCTCTACCCTTGCTTTAGCCTTTCAGCATTTCACCCGTAAGCATTGCTTACAAATTTCCGGACTGAGGATGCGCAGAGTTACGTGAAGTTGATTTCCTGTTAGAAAAATCTGCTTATGGATTCGACTAGGTCACCTTTGTAGAGACTAAATCCTTTACTACAGATTAGCCACATTAAACTCAGGGTTTTGTGAAAGGTTAATACAAGTGAAGTTTATTTAAACAGATAAAGCAGAGTTTGCATAAATGTTTGCTCTGACAGATTTGTACGTTTTACAAAATTTTATTTAAAAATCAAACGTTAAATAAAGACCACAAAGTTGTAAACTATGACGTCTGGGGACTGAAATCCATGTTTATATAAGCTAATGTCCTGAGCTCATCTAGTGAAATAAAAGTAATGACTCTGTGCTTGTAGATTATTTACTTAATGTGAATTAATCTTTTTTATTGCCATATGCTAGCGATCCACTTTCACCATTCGCTTTCCCTTTATAATTCATCCTAATATTTCTGGGTCTTCTCAAAAATTTTAAAAAGAAATTTTTGAACTTCATTGAGAAGTAATCTGCGTACAGTGTAGTTTGAAGTAGAAGTGTTATCAAACTTTTTTGTTGTTTGAAATGCACAATCACAATTCTTAACACCAAGACCTGCCAGTGCAAATACGCTATGCATCTGAATAAGACAAAAAATTAATGCATATTCATTTTTACAGCTTTGTGCCGAGTTCCGTGCAAAAATGGCGGCCACTGTTTGAAGACTGATACCTGCGCGTGCGTCAACGGTTGGTTTGGTGCTGATTGCACCCAATGTAAGTAAACGTAAAAGCAAGACCCGCTTTGCTTCACTTACGTATTGCTATGCATTTACGAGACATACAGGAAAAATGAGTCAGGGTCTTCGCTTTTTTTGTGTGTTTGGCAGCAAATTTTTGTTTCCTTGGCGCATGTTCGGTATGAAGATGAAGAACAGATATTTCACGACAGTAGATACCTAAAATTTGTTGATTGTAACGGTAGTAAAATAGGAAAATTTTGAGGCTGCGCTTACACAGAGCAGCCAAGAGTAAAACATTTTTTTAAATACTAACCTTTGTGTGTGTTCAAAGAGGTCACTTCAATGGTTGACATTTGTGAAGGTCAAAGTAGGCAATGCTTGGCAGCGATTCGAAGCTTTGCCATCTTTTGTGCAACAAGCGTATACTGCAAATGTGGTGAACTTCACAGTTTCACTTTTCAGTGTTGTTTTTTCAAGTATGACAAAACCGTTTTAGTTTGCGCTTTAGAGTGTGTTTTGTTTTCTCTCGTAAATTTAAATATTTTTAACCCATTTGACCACGGGTTTTATGTGATGTGTTATGTTGTATCTTTTTTATCACCGGAACACTTTTCCATGCTAAAGGTGAGGATGAGGAGCGCCTGTTAAAGTTTTTATTGTATTACATTGTTCAAGATTCCTCCCATAGCAGGGGAATCCAGAAATTAATTCATGTTTCAGTCACAAATGTATTTTTTTTCGGTCAAATCCTGCAGATGGAAACAAGCTGCAGTTTTTTGATCAGTTATTATGGGAGGCCGTCATGTGTTTTTTGTGTTTTTTCCCTGTGTTTTTTCTTATCTTTTTTTTAACAGGTAAGTTGTAGAAAACTGCAATTTTCAAACGTTCGTTGATGCTGCAGTGCACATTTGTTACTATCAGTTTGAACCCAATGTTGACACTAGACTGTAATAAAACCTATTGTACTGTAATGGAAAACAATGCTTTCCAATAACAACGCTGCATCGCTAAAGAAACTGTTTTGACATGTGGTACAAAAACTGCCTACGGTATTGTAGATAGAAACAGCAACAGAGCAATCCTTGTAACAACAAGATAATTTCATTACAGAAGCTCAGTTTTGCAACAAGGAAAACACTTTTGCTACGTATATTGCAGTTTCCTGCGACCCAACGTGTTTACATGGTACTTGCAAAGCTCCGAACGTTTGTGTATGTGATGTCGGCTGGAAAGGAACATCATGCAACACGCGTAAGTGCGCCAGCTTTTTATGAAACGGTATTATTCACAGCAAAAGTAGACGTTCGAAAACGTGAGTTCAGTGTCGCAAAAATACCACGAAAGTTTGTAATTTTGTATTGAAAATAGAAATGAAGCACAAACAGCTAGGTAATCAACTTTTCCTCAACCGAGTAAACATTTCTTAAATTTTATGTTGAAAACGAAGGGGGAGAGGGCTGCTTCACACCCCTCCCCCGTTGGTAAAGCTTATGCCACAGGTCACAGCTCAATGGTTTGTCGGACTTTAGTGGTGAAATATTACTGTCATATATTTCTTTATCTCCCAGTGTTTCTATGTACCATTTCGTTAAGGACAAATTACACTTCTGGCTGCGAACTATTTTTGATCGAAGTGAGAATTCATAACTGAACTTAAGCAAAACATCTATATGTAAACTTTTGTTCATTTGAATCAAAACTTCAGTTTTCTTCAGCAGTTACCTGGGCTACTGTGTGCACCGCTCTAACTTACTTCTTTGAGGCCAAGACATATTGGAGTGCCTGCTTTTGAACGATGCTGTTAATTGCGTTTGGATTAGGCAAATTTTGCCAAAATATCATTTTTTGTCATCGAAACTTTATCCGGTATGCCGAAGTGTTTTTTATGCATCTATACTTTCTATAGTTTAAACTTAGCCTTTCGGGATCAACCTCATCACCCAATACGACGATTGTTTAAACCTAGCCTTTTAAATCTAAATCTAGCGTAACATGATCAACCACAACAACATTTCTTTACGATAATTGTTCTAAAGCTGAGTAGTGTTACAGAAAGCTTGCAAACTACCACGAAGAAATAATAATTATCAAAAACACTTTTCACGCAAAAACTTTATACTAACTTAATATTTCGCTGTTATGTGAGTGTCGTAACCTTCACATTCTCATTAACGGTGATAAATTATCATATGCTGGTGTCATACCTACCTACAAACGTTAATTTCACCATTTTTTCCCAATGTACAAATTTAAGTTCGCGACATTGGTAAAAATTCATACCGCTTTTTACAAAATTGACACCCTTCTTTAAGGCAGCGAAAATGTGGACAATATTTCGAAAGAGTGGAAGCGCTTATATATTCACTCAAACTTCGATAATAACTAAAAACACCATTTGTTGTTCTCTAAAGCAACCACAGCTCATCATCAATGGCAGTGTTCGCATGGCGACGGTCCTACTTCGTATGTTTCGAGTGTGCCACAGTTTATGAAGTATATACAGTGAATGTTGCCGACAGTGTGCTTGACGCCTTTTTGAGACTAAATTACACTTATTTCTCGAATACCTGCTTTCCATGTGGTATACCGATCTCTAAACATGAGTATTATTGTTGAAAATTTGTGTATAACTGTCACAGCGATCTCCTAGTGATTGACGTTTTTGCGTTTGTATGCAATTTTCTTATGTCCTGCATACGATTTTAGCATAACTTTTCCGTCTCCCCTTGACTTATGATTTTATTTTGTTAATCATTAACATTTTGTTTGTTATTGTACTGCAGCAGTTACCGGGAATATGTTTGTCAATACTGCATTCTCCGAAACGTGACAAAAGGCATTTATTCAGGCTTCCATCTGTTGTCGATTGCCATTAAGTAAATACATAATTAAATAAAAACAAAATAATAAACAATCAAGGGCATGAGAGTTCTTCACATAAAGCAGCCCCCGGTGCTATAATATGTTTCAATGACAGTTTATTTTGACTGAACGAATATCTAGAACTACTGAGTTCTGATGAACTCCTGGGTTCTGAGAATATCTAGAACTCCTGAGTTCTAGATATCCCTGGCTTCCAAATTACATTTTTCTGAAAAAGTTCCTCATCAAACCAATTTTTTTTACTTTATTTAAAATCTATATTTCGAAGACATATTTTTGTCATTCGCAAAAGATGTAGCCTCCACCGCATGCTAGCACAATTTTCTCTGATTTTTGCTATTTCACTGTGCAACAGCTGTTTTGCTCTTATTTTTTTTATCATTGGCTGTAAATTGTGAAGCAAGTCTAATTTTACTTTCTAAACCAATTACAATTTTTTGTACAGCTCCAGTGTTTAGGTTTGGCAGGTATTACTGAACAAAACTTTATAGTTAGATACATTTTTCGGCACGTGGCATGTTGTCAACAATAGCAATATTTCAATTGTGTTTTAGCGATTTGCGATCCTATTTGTTTGAACGACGGAGTTTGCAACGAGCCCGACACCTGTTCTTGTCCTCCTGGCTATACTGGAAACGTATGCGAAACTGGTAAGTTCAGAAATGCGGTTGTTTGCTGAAAGGCTTGAACTTCAGACATGAGAAGACTTGCCATTTTGTGTTGGTGCGCAATCGGAATACGCACATAATTGTTCAATTTCACTAATGTTATAACCACCATGAAAAAGCAACTATATTCGCGCAATGCTTACCACTGATAGTTACAGAAAAGAATGCGCAGCCAAACCTACCTAAAGCAAAGCTTCATAAAACCTTTCAACCTAATGTGCAATGACATTTCCGTGGTTCGTTGCGCCATCAAACAAACACCTTCCAGTTCATGCTCGGAAACAACTTTTGTTGCCCTGATCAAGTTCAGAGGCTCACCAACATTAGCTCAGTATATTTTGAGAGGAAATTAATTGGAAAAATAGTTGAAGAGTCAGAAGTTGTGTTATTGATTGCAGTTGGTGGTTGTTAACGAACAGCCTTTAAATGACCCCTGTTCCAGTAAAATAAAAGTCGAGAAATCCTACGTGGGATCACAAAGGAAGGACTAACAAAGGTTAACGTTAGCTATTGAAACCATGTACTACCTTACCGCTATTCATCTTTTTACAGCTGTGTGCGATCCCCCTTGCGTAAATGGAGTATGTACGAAGCGGGATGTTTGCGAATGTCTGGATGGATGGACCGGGGACATTTGTGACCAACGTAAGTTACTTGCACTGGCAGTAGTGAATGCAGTGAAGACAACGAAGGCGTTTTCCTCCTTGTTCTCATCCGTTTTACGTGATACCAAACTGCTTGATTTTAATACACCAGAAGCATTTGTACCACTTCTGCAAAATGAAATCGTTAGCACTGAGTTGAGTTGCAATCTTGCTATAGTTTGTGTTTTTGGTCATCTGTAAAAATTACGATGTGCAACTGGTAGGTGACAGTAATCGTGACAGACAATTAACTCCGTGCCGTTCAAACACCGCATAAACTTTCTTTTTTAAGCCTTTGACTCTGAAAATAACGTCAGCAGTGCTTCTGACAGCTGCGTAAATCCGCTTCAATCGCTGGATACACGGGTGATGCATCTTGTGCAGTCATGAGATATAAGTGAACACGTAACACCGTGCTTTTTTTCAATGCACTTTGTATTACAGCTTTGTGTACACCTCTTTGTACTCATGATGGGAAATGCGTTGGTCCAGACACTTGTGAGTGCGTTGGTCCCTGGCATGGGCGCTCCTGCGAACTGCGTAAGTTTTTTGTCAAGTGATTTAATAACTTACAAATAGTGGACACTACGTAATTTGTTAGGCAATGAAACTGAACCTAAAACAGCGTGATCAGCTGCGCGAGAACAACTGGTTCGGAAATGTGTGCCTTTGTGGATAAAACTTACTGAGCAGCAAAATGATGACCGTTTATACAAGTTGTCAAATCTTCTCACTTTAGAGGGCATGGGTATCAATTGACTCTGAATATTTTGTCTTTGGCATTTTAAAGCTGAAGACGCTGATGTTCTTTTTTCTATGATTCGGTGTTCAATCGTTTCCTCCCATTTTGCTTTGACTGAGTACATGGGCGTCGGAAGGGGGTCAGGGGGTCCTTGCCCCCCTGGATTCTGAAATTTTTAGCAGAAAAAAGGTTATTTTCTTAGTTTCGAGTGGGAAAAAACGAATTTCACCACTTTTGGCCCCCCCTAGACAAATTTTGGAAAAATCCTCTATTGGCCCCCCTAGAAAAAATCCTTCCGACGCCTATGACTGAGTGTGCACAGTTTAAATGGCGTAAGTGCTGCTCTGCATGAAGCGCGCATCTCAAATTATAAGTTAATGAAAGAGTTTATACCGTTGAAACGGAAATCCGATCAGAATGGATGGAATAGCATTGTCATGCGAATATCCTGGCAATACAAAAGTCTATTCGAGTTCTGATTGTGTTTCAGCCGTTTGTTCCAATCGCTGTCAGAACGGCGGAACGTGCGTGGCGCCCGACACTTGCTCCTGTGCACCAGGGTTCGAAGGACTGCAATGCCAGCTCAGTAAGCTTTTTATTTTGTTTTTGTGCATGTACGCGCCAAAGTAGGTTGTGACCATGGGGTTTGAACAATAGCGATCAGAGGCTCATCGCAGCACGGCGAAGTGTCTTGCACGGTCTGGAGCTCGCATCACGTGAGGACTTTCGATGGCAGCGCTTACGACTTCCCCGGCCAGTGCCATTACACGATGATCACCGATTGTGCGGAGCGTACATTTGCAATTGAGCTGGTTAAGAACTCGGAAGATTATTTGCCCGTTGACAGGCATACCGGGCAGATCTCTAACGTAACCGCGTACAACCTGGTAAGTGTCAAGTTTTCGCTGTTATCAACGCTTATTACGGCCAGATCGTGTTGTTGGTGACCATTGCTGCGTATGAATCATTCTGGAAAAGTACTCAACGTTTATCAACAATGGTTCTACTTGGTTAGCGTTGAAAATTATTTTTGGAATGTACCATATTTGTTGTTTGAAACCTACGGTCTGCAAGTAAATTTGTTTAAAAACTCTCCTGGCCTGCGCTGCGCGCTTACTTGGCTTGCAAACACATATGTTTGAATTACAGATGTAAATTAAACCAGCTGCAAACCGGAAGATAAGCAGTGCTTACCCACGGCAAGCCTTAGTTTTAGGCAAAGTACAAATTTTCGTTCACTTCTGTGAATTTCGATTGCTTGCTGAAGACGTTGTGCTGCTTTTAGATCATAAAGTTGTTTTTTCCTTCTCGGTTCTTCACTACTCTCCAGTTAAGGGATTCTTTCGATATAAATATTTGGGGTCTTATTTTCGAATCTGTTCTGCGCCAGCGACACTGGTTAAAAATTGACGTCCTGGCATTTATACACCAAACATCTTTTAGTTTCAAGAACAATCGTATTATGCAGCTGGTCGCAAAATTGAGACGTTTTTGAATCTTAACTCCATAGCGCTACTTTTGTTCAAAACTGCTATACAAATTCGTCTAAATTTTTATCGCAGATGCCACGAGAAATGCAAGATCTACTGAATCACACTGCAGACTTTATGGCTTTGGAATTGTCAATCCAGGACTCGAAACCTCTCGTTTTACTCCCAAACAACGTCGTTCTGCTGGGGGGGGAAATGTGAGTCTGCTCAACTCATGCTTTTTCATGATTACTGTTTTGGATTTTAAGAAGTCCAGAGTTACCAAGACCACTTGACTCTACAGCAGTGTCTCCCAATCAGGGGTGAAAGAGATCATTCCAGGGGGTGCGAAAAGCGTCTGTCTTAAATGACAAGAACCGATGTGTAGTTGTTACTCTACTGTGGCTTTTTGTCTTCTTTCGCAATGGCTTACAGACAAAAGCGCGAGAGGGTAAGAGCTCAGAGCGAATTTTTGTTAGGGGTGCAGGAGTAAAAAAGTTTGGAGAACCCCTTCTCTAGCGTATAAGGAATCGATTACAATTCGGGATCAGAGATGGTGAAAGTTAAGGACAAGTACGTGAAAATCTTCCTCATCCGCGAAATCAACCAGCGATCATTACAGCCATGGGCGCAGTTTTGTTGTAAAATGTGGGAGGGACAGCTTGGTGCGAAACCAATATCCTCGGGTCGATGCAGAAGTGACGTTTTATATATACAGATTACCAATCTTATTTCTAGAGGTGTTTTGAAAGCAACACTAATTACGCTTTGTTTTGTCCTTGCAGATGATTTACATATTAATATACTTAAATTTGTTGTTGGACACGGTACTGTAGTTCAGCCTGTTTCCA
>JGI24159J19872_10004769_pt1 | contig 17383 bp, 15 predicted proteins | sample Ectturendosymbi4_FD_19872 | JGI IMG/M metagenome (IMG submission 19872) | reverse complement strand
AGCAAGCAACAATAGAGTTCACGTGCCGCGATCACTCTATTATTGCTCATTCACGCCACATATGTATATTACTGTTATTCGCGCACATCCCGTTCGTGGTGGGTGTTAATAATGTCAACAAGGGTGTTAATAATGTCCAACTTAGCATTGATAACCACCTGGCATCAAAATGTTCAAGTGCCCCAAAAATACTATGGCATCAATTGAAGAGTGGCACCAAAGCACAAAGGTACCTGTTTGATCAATGACACTTTGAACCATCAATTTTTATTACCTAAGTGCAAAAATTTTCTACCCCACCTTGGAAAGTGCACTATTTTATTGATGTTTATGCACTAATGAGTAATTCCGTGCACCAGAATTGTAATTGTTCTCTGCATTGTGTAACTGTGCAGAAATTTGCTTTCTGGCCAATGAAACATATAGTGTACATGATAAAAATTATACTCTTCTGGAATACACTACCTGATAAATTCAAAGTGCAAAAATAAGTGAGCACTGTAAGACTTGCTTTCTGCACACAAATGAAATGCTTTTGTATGTAACACCGTACCATACATGTAACAAAGTTATTTAATCAGCAAGCAATATATATCTCAGCTTACTACAAAAAGTTCACATGAAAGTGGTACCAAGTCACTTTCGTTCAAGGAAGGATCTGTTGAAAATGAAAAGAGAAAATTTTCTGGCTGCACTTGAGTGTGTCATGTAAGTTGGAGTGCTCAGACAGACTAGAAAGGTATGGATTAGAGCTGAAAATAAAGTTTTTAGCAAATGTTTAAAGCACAGAACAGTATGGCGTTCTAGTTGCTAGTTTATCCACAACCTGGTAAGTGCCTTGTTAGTTGCAAAGCTATGACAAAAACAAAATAGGTGGTTCTTTACTCCTTTTTATTTTCTCATATGTTTTAAAGATTGTACAGTATTCTGCAACTGTAAGTGATTTAATGCTTGGCAATGGAAACTGATATCCATGACTCAGTTTTGCAGATAGATGGAGTAAATGTGTATGATGCCAAAGAGTTTGAAAAAGGTAAGGTGTGATAATTTTATGAGTTATTTTCCTTTGTTTTGGACTATCTTTAGTCTACTATACAGATTGTTTTCAGCCAACTGACATGAATTGTTTACGTTTTCAGTTTTATGAAAGCAAATTTTTGACTCACAAATTTGTTCTGATTGTGCTAACTCTGTTGCTGTGTTTTGCAATAACTGTAATTTTCAGCTTGTCAAATTTTACCATTTTAAGCCAGGATTAGAGAACATCTCAGAAGAAATCATTGTGTTGCATGTGCTTGCCAACCAATCAAAAAATTGCTTTGTAGTACATTATATCATAAACAAAATTACAAGTAGTTTTGTAAAAATGTGCATTGAAGAAATAAAAAAATATGTCTTAATAAATCTAAGAATGGAAAACAAACAACTGCAGACTGGTAGTTTTTTATGGAATAAAAAGAAATGTGTATTTCATTTGACAAAGTGTATATTTAAGGATTAAGATTAACTACCAGTATTGAATATTTAGACCATTGGTCTCAAACTCAAGTTCCATCAAGGGTGAAATGAAGNCTTTTAAAGTGGCCTGAAGGCCGCATTGGGAATTTTTATTATAATGATTAGAGATCAACCAATANGGCTTTTTTGGGCCGATATCGATACCAATATATCAACCATTCATGGACTGATAGCCGATACTGATATTTTCAAAATTTTTAAATCTTGTTTTCTGCTTCATCAGTTTTTTTTTAAGGAAAAGGTTAGGTACTTGGTATGGACATGTAGGGACCCGATTTCTCTAATTCTAGGGACCCGATGATAATTTTCTCTGATTCTAGGGACCCGATTTGAAAATCTAGGGACCTGAATCGGGTTCCTGAAACACCTTAAAAAACCCTTGCTTCATTATCAAAAATGAAATGTATTCTATGCCTTACTTTTTTTCAACAACTTCAAAAATCAAGATTTATAAGCTAAAACTTTCAAATAGCAGCAATTTCAATATTGTGCTGTGATTTTTAATTATCTGATTATATAATGATGATGCTTCTGTTTCGGTTGCGATGGCCGACGCGTGCACCATGGTTTATGTTGTCTGCTTGTTTATGAAAACGCACCTGCTAGCGTTGCTGCAAGATAACTGTCTTGACTTGATTCGTTGTGCTTTCTTGCACAAGTTGTCTGGATGCGTGAGGAATATAACAGTGTTAACAACACCTACTGAGGCCGATAAAATTGGCCATTTTGGCCGATACCTATACATTGGTAAAACCCAAATATCGGCCCAATATATCAGCCAGGCCGATATATCGGTCTGTCTCTAATAGTGATAAAAATGCCTAATTTTAAAAAGATAACAAGAACACAGGCCTTTGCAATGGTCTTTTATCGATTTATTAAACCTGTAATAATTAATGGCTGGGCATTTTGAACAGCGATGAATCAAATAAACTACCAGTTAATTATTTGTAAATTTTGAAAAGCATCACAGGCCACACATAGTACCCTCACAGGCCACATGTGGCCTGTTTGAGACCTCGGGTATAGACTGATGATCACAGAAATACAAAATTTTAGTTAAAAACATGTGTGTCCGAAAAAAACATAATGTATGTTCAGAAAGTCTGTTGCTTGACCTGGGAATGTTGTAGTCAGGAGTAATGTGCTACTCTAATGCTTGTATGTATGAATTCTGCCGACATCTGCCCCATATATGTTTGTGCTTGCAAGATATAGTCAATTATTTTTTCAGTATGACAAACTAATTGTAGTCAAAGCTGAGCTGCAAAATAAGCGAGTCGTGATCTTGCTGTACTAAAATGTGTTTGGTACCGGTTTATGTAGCCTTGAAAGCATTGTCAGTAGTGATCAGTGTTTTATTTTTTAATATATTTTTGTAGGTGTTATATCAGAGTTGGATGCAGAGATTCGCCAGAAAGAGAAAATTGAATTGCAGAAAAAAATTAATGGCGTTTTGAGAGAAATAGAGTAAGTAATGCTTACACTGCATTCACGTGCCTGTATGGAAAATGATTGAGTTTCAATTCATTTTCATATTCTATTGTGCACCTCTGTGCATTTTTGATAAGACAAGTGACTTTTTTATAGTTAAAGCATGATGCATCCATTCTTGGAATAGCTTTCTGGTGGTTATTTTCCTTTTTCTCACATGTAAAAACTGTGTGTGGGCTTCTGGGTGTGTTATACATTAAGAGCTGAATCTTCTTCATCATCTCTGTTTCAACGTCATGGTCATTGTTGCCTTCATCCAAAAGTCTTTGTTTCGCTTGCTCGTGGTATGTCGTCCAAGCGAAATAAGGGAATGCAAAATAAATTGTTTTCAGAAAAATCAAGTCATCATTGCGTCGGAATCAGTCAGCCACAACCTTCTTCTCAAACAAGCCATATTCTCAGGCCACTTCAGAAAGACTAAATGCGTTGAAGGAAGAAAATCTGAAAAGAAAAAATGAACTCAAGTCAACTGAAGCAAGATTGGAGACACTCAAACAACAGTTTAAAGACGTTTCCAGCGGAAAAGGTATATGCCATTATGTTGTGTATCATATTGCGCGCGTATTTACTCTCCTTCATTCAAGTTATTAAATCTTACTTCTTGCTACTCCTACAGATGTTAACGCCGGCGAAAGCCTTTCGAGTACTCCATCAACATCAGCAAACTATGGTAAAGCATAGCACGTTAGTCGAAGCCTTGAAACTAACATATGTTTGCTCTCGATTGGTGCTAATCTCCTGTTCGTTTTACAGCCTTCTGCTGATGTACGGTGGCAAATCCTCGTCTGTTTTTGTATTTAAGGCGTAAGCTGACGCCGAAAATTTTCTTGCTGGATGGTTTTTAAATTTCTTATTTTTCACTTTGGATTTTTTTGAAAACACTTTTGATCGTTATTTGATTGCTGGTAAATCAGGTTTGAATTTTCTTTTTCAGACAAGCAACTGGTGAAATCTGCCAAAAGCTTGAAGGAACGCAGGGAATTGATCAAAAAAGGCCTTGCCACTCCGTTCGCTTTTTCAAAACCGGCCACTTTGCAACCTCCAGTCAAATTAGACGATGCTTTCGGCAACTTTCTCAGCTCATCTTCAACCAGCAGCAGTAAAAAGGAAAGGCCCCTAAAAAAAGTCGTGGCTGAAAATAAGAGCAAACCTGATAGATCTCAGTCAGCGACTGCGGAACGGAAAGTTTTTGAGAAACCAGCAGTTCCTAGCGTCAAGCAAAAGAAGGCGAAGTCAGACGAAGATGAAGAATGGCGCATTGAATCGCATGATGATGATGATGATGACGACAACGACGACGAATATGCTGACGACGGTGTGGTTTTCTTGGTTGGCTCGACTTGTGAGCTCGTCGAAGTGTTGCCTTTTTGTTTGCTATTTTTTAAACCGGCGCACGATTACAATTGTGACAGTTCAGTTTCGCCGACTTCCGTTAAATTGCGCGCAGTTAATCTTCGCTCGAACGCGCGCCGCGTCGACTAGGTTCGATTTCACGCGACGAACGCTTGCGTTCTGTTTATGGTACGCAGACCCGGAGCAGGCCGAAGCGACCGAAGAAGAAGCGAAGGCGACAATCAAAAGAATGAAAGCGCCCAGGCCCATCAAACCGCCTGTCAAAAGGTGATTTACAGGCGACGCGCTTGGAAGCCTTTGATGATTTTTCCGGAGGATCGTGCGTCGCTTTCCAACACTGCCTTGTTGTGCACGAAACGCGAGTGCAAGCGACGAAGACGCAACACGTTTTCGCGTCTGTGACTCCGAAAACGTGCTCAGTTTCGTCACAAACGTGCTCCCGTTTCATCACAGAGGCGCTCTGTTTCGTCACTTGCACTCGGATTACCGTGCGAAGACGCACTTTTCAGTTGAGCTGGACGTGCAGGGCCCAACTCCATCGGCGCGCAAAACAAGCCTTTCTGTTGCTCGATCGTAATATTGCTGTTGTGTGCACTGGCGCGCCTACGTGTTATCCAGTCATTATCTCAATGTCAATCACGAACAGCTCACTTGACAGGCTTGTAAGTTGGAGCACTTTGTTTTCATTGTGGCGCTAGCAGGCGTCACAGCAGTATCCGTTTGTACATACATAGCAGTATCCGTTTTTACACAGCAGTATCCGATTTTACTCGAACACACGTTTGATAAATTCATCTTGTGGCAGTGACTTTTTTCTTAGTTCGTTTGTGGTTATGTCAGATTTCCTGTACATTTACAAATCTTTCCTTGTAGGCTATGGTTGGTTCATCATCTTTTCTTGAACTTGGCAAAGTAGCATCAAACCGTTGAAAATTTGTTCGATGCAAAAAAGAGAATCAAATTAAATTTTCTACTTACGGTCGTGAGCTTTTTTCGATGCACCATAAAGAATTAACATACTTTCGAAGAAGAAAAGAATTAAACATTTTTCTTTCAACGCAAAACTAGAATACATATTATGTACTTGTTTTAACGGTCGTGAGTTTTTTTTTTCTTTTTACATCCAAACGATTCCACTCTCATACTTAAATACACAGAAACTTGTGCAACATCGTTGGGGTGTGTTTGAAGAGCTGTTAAATAATAATAATCGCAGGGAGAGAAGAGTTTGCGACGACGCCAACCCTAAAGTGTTCAAGAGAAGAATCACCCGCTACAAGCTGCAGAAGATTCGCGAAGAAGCAGAACTCGACCACCTGCCCTTCGACAAAGTATTGGACGGTGGACTGAAAATGCCAGGAGATATTTGGAGCAAGTTATACAAGTAATCTTGTTTGAAACAGGAAAGCGTTCAGCAGAATCTCTCTTTCAATAAGTGTTGCAAATTGTTCCAGTTGCTTCTGCTGTATAATTTTTGAAGACCGTGTGATGAGCCTGGTGCTTCTCTCGGGTCAGTTGTCCGACATGTGCCATTTCTTCTATTATATCAGGGGTGGCCAAACTGCGGCTCTTCGAACATTTGCATGCGCTCTTTGAGCTTTCCGAAAATTTATATTCGCTTTTCATTTTTTATTTCTACTGAAAAGTGTACAGATATTATAAAACGGTACTGTGGTAGCTAGCGTGCCGTACAGTATTACTTTTGCAAGTCGTTCCAAAAAGGCGTGTCATAGAAATATAGATTGCAAGTAAATTCGTGTTTTTAGACTTTTATGTTGCGGCTCTTTCTAACTTGGGTTTTACGATATGTGGCTCATACATAGAGCCGGTTTGACCACCCCTATATTATATCTTGTGTCAGTTCCTGTGCCTGCCTCCTTCGGAATCTTCTTGATTTTTTAAATGTCCTTCGCTAGATTTTGCTGTGACAATTATAGCGCATGTCCAGCCTTGTCCACGGCAATGGAATTCCCGTGGGATGGAACAGTGGACTTGAAACTGGTCCCAACGTTGGTAATTTATGTCATACAGCAGGGCTTTGGTAAGTTGAAAACCATTAGTGTATGCTCACAGCACAGTAAGTGCAGTATATCAGTGCCATGGCATAGGGATGTGAGGTTCTAAAAATAAGGCTGTTAGGCTCTTTTTAGGTGGAAACAAAAAACAGTCACCCAATTTTCGTTGGGCTCCCCTAATTGGACGTTTTGGGGGTGTTTCAGCCACGGTCACGCAGGGTCTAGACATGGAAATGGTATATTACTACTTTGGTTTTACTAGTTTCGTGGGACTCTAATGCGATAGGACAGAAAAAAATGTCCCATGGACAATCCTGCACAAGTCATGCTTAGATTCGTTCCCTTCACTCGAGGCAGCGTGTCTATCGTTGCTTATAGATTGAAGGTCTACTCCCAATCTCTTACCCTGGCATGGGGCTTGTAAATGTATATGGCAGTTTTTTATTGCATTAAATGATTTTCAGATTGTATGCGCATATAATCTTGGAGATGTGTCTTCGCAGGGACGTTGTATCCCCCAGGAACCGAACCTGACCAGTGGCCAGGCCAAGAGTTCCCTTCTCCACCAGTACCTGCCACCCTTAATCGCATCGTATCCTCAACAACTTACTCTGAGAGTGCTTACCTTTGGCGGCACAGGTACCAGAAGACAGGGGTGAAGTGGCTTTGGGAGCTGCACACCCAGCAAGCCGGAGGCATCCTCGGCGACGAAATGGGCCTCGGCAAGACCATCCAGATGATCGCATTCCTCGCCGGACTGCGCAGCTCCAAAATCCGCGACCGGGACAGCTCGTACAAGTACGTGGATGCAACTCGTCGCGTTTTCGCTTGCGTGCGCTTAAGTTCCCGGATGTAAACCCCCACCTGGCTGTTGATCGCAGCCGATAAAAGTACCTGGATTGTTTTTGCGTTTGTTTCTATTGGGTTTTGACAAAAACGACACATTATTCTTGAAACGTCTGCAACTAATTCCGAAGTATGTCTTTTTGCGCAAAAAAAAGTTTCAAAAAAGCGCCGTGGACGCTGGCGTTGAACAGCTCTCGAAAAGTTGCGTTTGGAGAGAAAGCTCTTTTTGCTTTGTGCCAAAGCTGGAAAGCTTGAAAAGCGCCGGGAAATGGTCACAAATCTAATGCAAAGCAGGCAAAGATTAGTTGGCGCTAGCTGCTGCACATCCAGTGCCAAAGGCTGTCGGAATCTCTTGCGCTGGCTTCCATTGAAACGCGCGCGTCCTGTCACAAAATTGTGATTTCCCGCGCCACAATCGAAGTCACGAATCTGAAACATACCCACGACGACATCCTTAACTGCCAGTATTTGTGCTGTGGCCGTTGGACTTTTCTTGTTCAAAGCGTATGAAAATCTACACCTTTAACTGTAGTGCCAAAGTTCTGGGTTTAATTAAGTGTCTTGTAAGGAGGTTGCTTCTTTTTCAAAACTATCAGATGCAGATGAGACGCTTAATCCTTTTCCTTGTGAGTGAATAAACAAAGTTATTTTATGGTGACTAGTGACAGCGCGCTTGAGGCGGCTTTGTCTTCATGCCTGATNACGTTCTTTNCTGCTAGCGGCCACCCTTAAAACCTTACCTGTTTTTGGTTGTGTCGTCAGCCATCTTGAAAACGACCTAGTTTCACTGATCAGCCCTGTCGCTGAGCATCTTTCACGTCATTGCCAAAAAGTGTGTTTTTATTTCAAATAAACCCGCTCTCGTTTCTTTCAGTTACGACGGCCTCGGACCTGTTTTAATTGTTTCGCCAACGACCGTCATGCATCAGTGGGTACGCGAATTCCACACGTGGGCGCCGATGATCCGCGTCGCTGTGCTGCACAGCTCGGGCAGTTACAAAGGAGCCAAGGTTTGTCGAAAGTCGCTGGTTTGCTGGAAGTTCATCAGCTTGCTGCGAAACTTTACCCCCCATTCCTCCCCGTATTGTAAAACTCAAAAAATTACTTCCTGCAGCGTCGTTCGTTCTAAATCTTGGGTGTTTGAACTGGGGGGTGTGAAATGTTCAAGGGGGGCGCGAGTATGACAACGACATATTGTTGAAAAGCAGGATAGTGGCAAAGAAATTGTTGTTCTGTTTCTTTGTGTTTGATTTTGATGCGAGGCGCAAATATCAACGACTAACGCCAATGAGGGCGCGTGAAAAAGTTTAAGAACCTCTGTTCTAAATCATTACGAATCAATTAGAGCGCCTGCACTTACCGCCCAGCTTTCTGAGTTGCGAGCAAGGTTGCCAATTTAGCGGCTTTTCCGCTAGAATCTGGCAGATTTTAATCCTGTCTAGCTGCAAAGTAATTGGTATGGCGGTCTAAATCCGCTAGATTCTAGCGGATAATTTTTCTAGTGGCCTATACAATCGGTCTTATTCAAACGGATTCCAGCGGCATTTTGCAATTTTCCTAACCCGAAAGGTCTGTTCAGACCCGGCAGCCCTGGTTCCAAGCAACGTTACTTTTCGCAGCATTGTTCGGCTGCCTTTGATATCCTACCCCCGTGACCTTTTACCCGCTTTCGTTGTGGTATCTGCAGGCCGATCTCATCGACAGCATCGCTCATTCCCGAGGCGTCCTTGTGACGTCGTACGAGCGCATGCGATTGAGCGTGACCATCCTGCTCCGTCACAAGTGGCACTACGTCATTCTCGACGAAGGCCACAAAATCCGCAATCCGGACGCGGCGATCACAAAGGTCGTTAAGCTGGTGAGTGCGAAATGCATTTCCATCTGCAACATCTCGCGCGCCCCACTGAGGCGGTGGCGTGACAACAGGTTTGAGCCAGGGGAGAAAACTTAGCTGAAAGGGGCCCACTGGCCAACACGTAGAAAAAAAATTTGAGAAATGATGGTGAATCAAGATGTGGATGGCTATGCCAAAAATCCTAAATCACCGGAAAATGCAAAGAAACAACAACCTACTAAAAACCAAAAGAATAATAAAACCGAAATATAAAGCCAAGTGGGGCCTCGGTTTTTACACTTATCTTGCCATTGAAGGCGATTCCCCCCTTTGCCCCCCCCCGTCAGTTACGTCACTGCACTGAAGGTCGTGTCACACTAAGCGTCGGGTTCAAATGAGGTCAGTTGCGCACAACTTCGTGATGTTTGACGACGTGGCGCTCCGCCTCATCCAGCTACAAGCGCTTGTCAGCGATAGATTCGCGACTTGTAGCGGTGCACTCGCAAACGGTTCGGTCGTGCTTGTTCCGGCATCATTGAAACGCGTCTCAGAGCAACGTGTGTTGGCCGATGATGGTTGTGAAGTCCGCCGAACCACAGACTGGAAAGTTTGACAGCATCACCTGCGTGCGTGATATGACCTCGTGTGTGCTCTTGACGCTTTGACAATAACCAGGGTCTTTTTAAGGAAAATGTTAGGAACCCGGCATGGACCTGTAGGGACCCGATTCGAGTCCCTAGACTTTCAAATCGGGTCCCTGAAACGCCTTAAAAGGACCCTGCAATAACGTATAACCCTTATGTGTCCTTGGTAATAATAAGCTTAGCTGTGCGTCCAAGTATCTATGCACTCATGGGCGTCGGTAGGGCTTTTCCCAGGTGAGGGCAACACTGGATTTTTCCAGGGTGGTAACAGCGGTGAAATTTTGTGTTACCAACTCGAAACTAAGAGAAAAACATTTTTCTGCCACAAAGTCAATAAGAAAATATAAAGTATCAAAATCCAGGGGTCCCAAGGCCCCTACCGACGCTCACTTGCGCGCTATCGCCGGCATCTGCGACACTGAGTAGTGTTCAAGTCGTTTTACGAAACTTACCAGTTTCCGACACCACACCGACTCATTCTGTCCGGGTCCCCGATCCAAAACCACCTCAAGGAGTTGTGGTCTTTGTTCGACTTCGTCTTCCCCGGTAAGCTCGGGACACTGGAAGTGTTTCTCGAGCAGTTTTCGGTGCCGATCATTCAAGGCGGATACGCTAGCGCGAGCGACGTGCAGGTGAGCACTGCCACGAGTATGACGTCATAATGAGGCGCGACGTCACAATGCTTTGTGCACGCTTACTGTGCGACACATTTTCGTGTGAAGTTTTGCAAAACGAATAACAGTTAAAACTTCATTTCATGACGTACCATTTCATCCTTTCTTGTCAAACATTGCAAAACTAATTTTCGCTCCTTCCAACTTTCAAGCATTTGTTATCAGCTTGCGTTTTGTCGTGCGCGTTGTGTAGCACATTGCCTTCAAAATATTGACCTTGCCCTCAAATCATTCCGCCTCTCTTTGACAAACTTTTAAACGAATTGTAACGGAAGCACTGGTCAAGCTGCGCAGTTCAGTGATGGGCGAACTTTCAGACAAGGGGGACACAAACTAATTTTTTTACCAAACCGAGGCCATGCGAGTTTCAGCTGTTGTCGCTGATTGGACAGCAATTAGTCACGGGTCGGCGACTGGTCGATGGTTCATTAATTACTCACTGGCTGTGATGGCAGCACGAGGTAGAATAATCCTCTCTGTGATCGCTCCATGCTAGTGGTGAACCGTTGGCGAAAACCCGCCACGCCAAGCTTCCTTCTCTTCTTATTTCTCGATATTCATTAAAGCAAAAGATTTGGCGCCAGTGGCGGGCCGTAGTTTGGCCACCACTGGCGTAACGAGGGGATAGCGCACGCCGCCATAGCTGGTAGGCTGGGTTCGAATCCCAGTCATGACAAAGACTTTAAAAACGGCACTTGCGGCCTGGTGCGCCGTGTTAATGGACGCGTACTGCGATTTTCCACCAATGCGGCAGCAATCATTACGAAGTAATGAGCCGAATTTCCTACTTTCATTACGTTGCCCCCGCCCCTACGCAGAACGCGCTGACCATTCCAAAGCAAGTATAAAGAAACTCTTCTTGCAACGGAAGCTTTTCATCGTACATGTTGTTCTCGTTTGCGTGCGTTTCAAGTAAGTTTTTGATGCTACAAAGTAAGAAATTCCTGCCCCCCCCCCACTTCCTGTGCATTCGCTCGCTGCCAATCAGCAGCTGAAACGTCATTCTCTCTCGGCGCACCAACAAACGTTCGCGCTCGCGAGGCCAAACTCGCACACCTGTGACGCAGAGCGTTCGTGACGTCACTTTTTCACACGTCATTCTGTTGTTCCAGGTGCAAACGGGCTACAAGTGTGCGTGCATTCTCCGCGACACGATCTCCCCCTACCTGCTGCGGCGCATGAAGCAGGACGTCCAGTCCCACATAAAGCTGCCCGAAAAGAGCGACCAGGTGCTTTTCTGCTCCCTCACCGACCACCAGATCGAGGTCTACGAGAAATATCTCAGGTCCGATGCGGTCCATTCGATCCTGATTGGGACGCTTAAGGTAACCCGCCGCCGTGTCAAAGTTCGAAAGAAGACAACATGAAACCTTTTCATGTCAGTTACTTAAAGCTGGGCCGTTGCTTTTTAGTGACATTTGCAAAAGTAATTGAAAAGCTAAGGTTGAGCCGATATAAATCCCAGGTATTCGTCGGCCTCATCCAGCTGCGGAAGATCTGCAACCACCCCGATCTGTATACGGGCGGGCACAAGTTCATGGCCTGGGACAAAATACCTCCGCTGGACGACGAACGCAGATTCGGATTCTGGAAGCGATCGGGCAAAATGATTGTCGTCGATTCGCTGCTGAAGATTTGGAAGAAACAGGAAAAGAAAGTCTTGCTCTTCACACAGAGCAAACAGGTGCGGGATCCCAACGCGTTTGTCGCAATCTGGTCCATCTCCCACTGTTATGCTCTTTTTGTTACTTTTGCACTTTGGTGGATTTTTTGTTAGATTTTCACTTTGGTCAATTTTTTAGTTAATAAAGTGTTCACTTTGGCAACATTTTTATTGGCGAATTTTTTGTTACTTCTTCAATTTGGCGGATTTTTTTCTTAACTTTTAACTATGGCGACATTTTAGTGTTATCCATTCACTTTGGCGGATTTTGGCGCGCGTCTTGACTTTTCCAAACATGGCGACATCGTGTGGTTCGCCTCGCAATTCAAGGACGAAAACCGAAACGCTTGCTGGCACCGCGTTGGGCGAGAATAGTCGTGGTTTTTGCTCTATGGCGAGATAACGCCAAGCGCTAAAGTCTCCCTGTCGACACAGCGATCTGCCCGCCGGTTTTGTAGCTTGCCAGCTCACACCGTCTCCCACTTTCTGCTTTCGAAGATGCTGCACGTGCTGGAGAACTTCGCCAAGCTGCGCTCCTACACCTTCCTTTCGATGCATGGCGGGACACCCATCTCCTCCAGACAGCCGATGGTCAAGACGTTCAACGAGGTACCTTGGTCGCCGTCTTGCACTGCACACAAAATGCACATTTAGAAACACGCACAGCGCAGTGGTATTTTCAGGGAATGTCTGCGTGATGTCGCAATACAAGTTCTGCTAGAGTGACTTTTTAACCGAGGCCGTTGTTTTGTGCCAGACTGATTCGATTTTCCTTTTCATCTTGACGACCAGAGTCGGGGGCCTTGGAATCAACTTGATTGGCGCAGACAGGTGAGGATATTGGTCGCAAGGGTGTCGGAACATGTTTTTCCAAGGGGGGACGACAATGGTGAAATTCAATTTTGCCAATTCCGAAACGAAGAGAAAAACATTTTTCTACTGAAAAGTTAGTAGCAGAATATCAAATTTCAAAATCCAGTCGGGGGGCCACTGCCCCCCCCCTTCCGACGCCCATGGTTGGCGGTCGCGCGTTTTGAGATAAAGCGAAGTGTTTGTGAACGGGCGCAAGCGAAGTGTTTGTGCGCGGACGTAAGCGAAGCGTTTGTGCGCGGACGTAAGCCAAGTGAAAAGCAGACTGCTATTTCGTTCGCCGGCCGAGATCCAGTGTCGGTCGGTTGACCCCCCCAACCTTGCAGTGTGACGTTTGAACCGAAGCCAACGGCAACAATCGCTTGCTGTTCAGTTGATCAAGAAAGCTCTGTCGCTGGGTGATGCGGTCGCCCCGCCGCAAAAGCTTTGATGCTTTCCGACGTCCCCGCACAACTCACTGGGCCCTGCTAAAGCTTGACCTCAAGGCCGCGTACCTCAACCGGGACCCTCAGCCCTCCTCGGGCCCACGGAGCGGTTCTCCGGGGGCCACGAGCAGAGGCCTTTACTAAACATCTCTGCCGTGATGTTGCAAAACCCTATTGATGAGCAGGGGAGGCCACAAGTGTTGAGAGTCTTTGGAAGGGGGTCACAAACCATGAAAGGCTGAGAACCGCTGCCTTCATGCCAATCTGCACTGAGGACGTGCCAGGAGTTGCCAGACGCAGTCCTTTGCTTGTTTTGTTGCGTCGGGGGTGATTTTGCGCTCGTGCACGGCTCGGCACGGCAACTCTGGACGCAATAAAAGAAACAAAGAGTTACGCCGGGCAATTTCTCGCTCATCCTCAGTGTACAGTGTACGGGCCTTTATCGTACGATTGGAGCTCAACATTATTATGCCACCGTGCGACTAAGTTCTTGCCGAAAAGAAAGAAATTGTATAACGAAAATTACACATCCATTTTTCGGCCGCATTGCTGTTAATCACACACGATGCAGCGTGCTCGTAATTTAAATCTTTCCGTCCTGCATCGTTGTGCGCTTTCGATAAGTGCCTCAGCAACAACGTCTCAAGTAGGGAGTGCATTCGAGTCCGCAACGCAGATCTTCGTTAACAGTGACAAATATTGGCTTTTGACGTAAAAAATAGAACACGCGGGTTTTCGGATCTAGGTACGTTCGAACAAGCCGTTCTTCACGTTTGCCATAAAATTTCCAGGCGGTTGGAAAAGTTCCGCACGCATCGACAAAAACCCGATAGGATTCGAAGCGATGACGTTCCGTTCGCGCTGCTCACCGCTTAACCGTTTTGTCTTCGGGCCAGAGTCATACTCTTCGACCCGGATTGGAACCCGAGCACGGACCAACAGGCCCAGGAGCGGGCGTGGCGCATCGGGCAGAAGAAGCAGGTCACCATTTATCGTCTGCTCTCGACCGGAACCATCGAGGAGAAGATCTACCACAGGTCGCCGGTCTTTCCGCTACTGTCAGGGAGCGCTGTGTTTTGCTTTTCTGTCTGTTTCTGTGAGGGAATGAGTCGTTTTACGAAGTGCGGGACGAAAACGAGTAGTTTTGAAAATTTGAAGCAGAAGGAGAATTCGACAATTTCTATTACGCTTTGCAGTTACTGGCCGCCACTCTGATGTGTTGAAAAACTGCAATTTGCCAACTGCGATGTGAGCGTTGATTAGTGGGCTTCGTTAAAATCGGGGGTGCTGTTGAAATAGCATCTGTAGCGGCAAATCGCTTGTTTGAGTGTAGGTTTTGCTGAAATACGTCGCGCACGTAGTTTGGTTGGCTCAAAAAGCTCGTAGATTTTCTTCTCTTATCATCATTTTCACGTGGTTTGCCCTTCGTACCAGTTCACTCATCAGCTTATGGTTTTTAAAAAAATAAGCTCCACCTTAATTATGAAAAGGCAGGAGGTATACGCCATCGTAGCATCGTTTTGGCTAAAAATGCCCTTTTTTCGGTCACGTGAGCAGGTTTTTATGGTCTTTTGTTGCGTTATTTTTACTGTGTCGCTTCGGTGATATGTTCTGCACTTGTTTTTCTTTGATTACTTCGTTTATTGCGCCACAAACAGGCAAATTTTCAAGCAATTCATGTCGAACCGGGTCCTGAAAGATCCGAGACAGCGGCGCTTCTTCAAAAACAACGACCTGCACGAGCTCTTCACCCTCAACATTCAGCCGAAATACGCCAAGGCCAAGACCGAAACGGCCTCGATCTTCGCCGGGACCGGGTCGGAGATAAACATGGCCGAGTTGAAGTCGAAAAAGTCGTCCGAGAAGAAAAAGCACCGACAGAGAACAAAGGATGCTGCTGCTGTTGCTGCCAGAGACACCCCCTCGCCTTCCAAGACCGTCCCGCCTCCCCCCTCAAATTCAGGAAATGCCGGAACGGAAAGCGCAGATCGCGGCGTTCGCGGAGGGGGCAGCGAAGTCTCGACGGAAGCGTTGCTCGAAGCTTTCGCGGAAGCGGACCGCGCCCTGTCGGACGTTGACCTGGCCTCGGACGTGGGGCAGACCTCAGACGTCGCCCTAATCTCGGACCTGGCCTCGGACGTGGGCCAAGCTTCGGACGTCGGCCTAATCTCGGACCTGGCCGTCGACGTGGACCCGGCCGCCGGGGGTGTTCTGGGCGATTCGCTCGCGGACAACGGGTCAAGCTCTGAAGTCTCGACGCACAACATCGATTTGCGACCTGCCGCAGAGGGGGGAATCGCACCAGCGCAACCGCGCTCCGACTCAACACCCGGCCCGTCGAACCAAGGAAGTGACGTAACCTCTGGCGAAGTGGGCGCTGACGTCACCGAAAGCTTTTCAAGCAAACCTGACGTCACCAGTGAAAGTCGACGAAATGAACAACCGGATGATAACGGTCTGAAAAAAAGTGCTGCACAGTTGTCTTCCGTCACCGGCAATGACGAAACTGATGACGTCGAGATGCGTGACGCCGCCGCCGAACCTGTCGCCGCAAGCGACCGGGCGACGGCCAAGTCTTCGCCGGAAAAAGTGACCCCCCTTGGGAATGGCCAGGACCCGGCCCAGAGTTCGGACCAAGCCGAGGAGGAACGATCGGGAGTCCTGAAGGAATCGTTCCTGAAAGTCCTGCAGAAGTTCCGGGATTCGAAAGCGCGAGGTTCGAAAGCGCGCCGCGTCTCCGTGTCGAGTCGGTCGAGTCGTGGCAAGAAGCGCAAAAAGAAGTTTTGCGGTGAGTTTTCTTTTCGCCCCGGATTTTGTTGGCGTGAAATTTTCCGTCCATCTTTATTTCGGCGAATTGGCGCTTTTTTCCAGACGTCGACGGCGAAATCGTCCCAAACGTCACAAAGAAGTCGAAGTTTCGCTCGAGTCGCGACGACGCGTCGTCGTCGAGAAAGAACAGCGACGACTACGTGCTGTCCAAGTTGTTTGAAAAAGGTTGGATCGTGTGTCGCTCGAGGCCACCTTGCTCGCAACTGTATCTATCTTGGTGCATCACAATGCGATGTTAAATAAGGTCGTAAGGTTGAGGTAACTCTGTGGCGCGCAGCGTAAGGTTAAATAAGGTTGCGTTAACGCCGTGTTGCGCAAAGGCGGATTGGGATTTGAAACGTTTTCACTGCCTTTCGATGCTTTTGTCAGTTTGAAAGGAAGTATTGGCCAAGTTAACCTTTGAACTTTTTGACGTGTCCGATAAATAAAATCATCCATTCATTTTCACACCCGCTTCTTCTCTGGGGAGAGTCGCGGGGCCAGAAGCCTTAGGATGAAAATACCTCAGGCTCAACAGAAATCGCAGATAGTTCTGCTGGCTCCACACCAAGACAAGGAGACCAAGCAAGGCCGGAGATGTGATCACGTTCTTGGACGACCCTGGGCAGCTGTCCCGTGGGTGCAGTAACCAGCAAGACTTGCCTCGTCATTTTTCGTGGAACATTCTGGACACGTGGCCGGACCAACGTAGCTGCCCGTCTCAACTGAACCAAAACACAAACGATTTTAATGACACGCGCATAAGAATGTGGCCCACGGTCGCTTGCTGTTGTCCGTGCCACCAGCCTAGGACTTCAAAGCTTTCGTCCGCGTCCTTTGCGCTTGTCATAGGTTTGAAATGTATTGATATTCGCTGTGCTGGCTTATGTTCTGCGCGCACGTAAACTCGTGTCGCAGGAAATAAAGTCCGAGTTTATTTTTTTTTTTTTGTCAAACCCAGGCGTCCACACGGCCATGAAGCACACCACCATCATGGAGAGCTCCACCCCCGATTACGTCTTGGTCGAAAGAGAGGCCGAACGGGTGGCCAAAGAGGCCGTCAAGAATCTGAAGTTGTCCAGACGGAAATACAACTATCCCGGGAGCGCGCCGAAGTTCGTGCCAGTTTTCTTGTGTTTTAACTTTGGCGTGTTTGGCGCAAGGCCTGCTTGGTGTGCGGACTGTTCACATTCAAGCATTTTTCAAATATTCACGTTCATTCTCTTTAGGTTGCCGCGT
>JGI24159J19872_10004766_pt1 | contig 17384 bp, 7 predicted proteins | sample Ectturendosymbi4_FD_19872 | JGI IMG/M metagenome (IMG submission 19872) | reverse complement strand
TAACTCCGATTAATTGATTTAATTCTTGCATTGACAGTTTTTTTTGCCGGTATGACACTCACACTGCACAAGAGCCAGAGGCAGGTTGCGAAACTTGCGACAGATTTTTCTGTCATTGGTCTCTATTGTGTAAGATTTTAACATGGCAACAAATCTTCAAGGATTCAGTTTAAGTAATTGTAGGTGTTTAGCCCGCATGTGACTGCTGAATGTAGACATCTGTGGCAGGTAATGCAGCGTGACAGTGACCGCTGATAGCCGAAAGGCACGTAGTTTTACACTGTGGGAAAAAAGCATGGGTGAACCTTCAGCAATGGTTCCACAAGTTTGGAAAATCCCTTGTCAGTGGGAGACTATGAGTGTGAACTTGGGTTAATTTTTTAAGTTATAGACCAAATTTTTTTTAAATAACCAAAAACATTATGTCCATGCGGATGCGGTTATAAAGCCTGAACAGATCTAGTGAATACTGTTACGGCGAGTTTTAATACGATGGAACAAATGACTGAAATGTCTCAGCGAAAAAATTACAGGTGTGGTCAATTTGCCTTGAGTGAATAGCTTAATCAAACTACTCTTATGCAGGCTTCTTTGCACACAGTATGAAACTGTGTGACTTGTTAGAATACGTCCATGCAGGTTTGGGGGAATACATCTTCATCATTAAGGTTTATTTCTGACTTCTGAGTGAGTACTGAGTGCAAAGCTGCATTTGCCTGTGGCGACATTTCATAATTCATCTGCTAAATTTTTTTAAGCCTGCATGATATTCTAACTTCAGATTGGGAAATTAAGACGTGAACTAAATAACCGCCCGGACTGTTATACGGCAAGTGCATATTGCCTGTGTCTGAACAACTATGCATGCACACAAAACTCACACATTTGAAGTTTTGTTCTAGTGGTTTCAAATGTAGTGGGCCTTCAATAGCTATTGAAAAGGTGATCCGGGCCGCGACAAAAAAAGTTTGCCGACCACTGGTGTAAGGTGACATCTAATAGTATTCAAACTCAGTACGGTATAACGTTGGACGTGGTGACAGGTACACATACTGGTAGTAGTCAACTCAAATATTAGTACCATCTAAACGCCTACCTAAAATAAGCGCCCATGGGCGGATTAAAGACTGGGCGGCTTTCTGGAAAACCCCGATATGAGCATTCCCCATGAAAAAAATAAAAAAAACAAAGACAAGCAAGGTTTTATTTAAAGAGTGATTGATCGCTTCGATCGAGATCTCAGACGTTTGCAGCTCTTGTTTCTAAGTAACGCTAACAAGTCTTTTTAGGTAAAATAAAATCGTAATTTGTAGTTTCGTTAGTCGTAATGGAAAATGGCAATACTTCTGTGAAAAAAGTACCCTGTTTTAAAAATCTGCAGATAGCCTATGGCTAAAATTACCATAATAAACCCGGCTATAGCTGCCAGCGAAACGCATTTTTTTGTGACTGTTGCCATAACATGGGGCATTTGCTTTGTGGTGTAGAAAGGGTAGTGTTTTGTGAACATCAATTTGCATTGCATCTATCGCAACCTAAAAAGGGCAAGGAAAAAGGCCGACGTTATCTCCAATGGAAAAAATATTTAGACGCCCATTGTGTTCACTGATTAATGCATAATAAATTGGAAACGAATAATATATAAACATATTTTTCCCTTCAATTGCTAACTTTAAATGTAAATGCACCCCTAGGGGTACGTGTACCCCAGTTTGGGAACCCTCGAGTTAACATGAAGGACTGAAAAGTCACGTGATCTTGCCATCATTTCAACGGTTTTAACTAGTCAGGTAAGACCTTCTCACCATTAGCATAAAGAAAGTATTCAGCGCCTCTATTTTACATCTAATCTTTTTTCCAGAAGCAAACAGTTCAGAAGCTTTCCTCAGAAGAGATTTGGGTTGTTCTTGCAAAAAGCGAAGTAGATGCTTGGTAATATTTTCCTTAAATTGCCCTGCTCTTGCTGCCAGTTTGGAAGTATTTCTATCTTTCATTTTAACAAATTTAATAACTATTGCCGGAGGCTGAGCACAACTTGTGCCACTTGACTGAAGTGCTGAAGTATGCTTTGGCAGACGATGGACATTGGCAAATGAAATCTTGGCAAGATCAGACTCGGGAAATCGCAAAGAGGTGGCCAGAAATGAACGAACAACATCTTCACTCTGTTCAGGAGTCTCATCGGAAGAAACTGTAGGCAAACCAGCAAACCATGAAATAACAGATTAGATTTTTTAGACCGGAGTTCAGAAATTATATCAGATTTTCTCTTTTCAGCATGCACCTCAGCCAATTCTGTTTTGATGCCACTAAGGTCAGATTTCAGGTCAGAGATCGTGCTGTGAGCATGTTCCAAACTAGACTCCGCCAACAGGAAACGATTCATGAGGGTTGATTCAATTTCTGAAAGGCGTTCGGAAAGCCTCTTTTTCCCGTGATTGCAAAAGATTCAACGCGTCGGATAATTGCAAAGCGTGTCTCTCAGGCACGTGGCCAGTCTTATTCTTTCTCAAAGTAACTACACTTCTAATGTCCATTTTGATACGAATAGCCCTTTTATACAAAACTAAACAGCCAATAACAAATTTTGCCAATACACAAATGAAGAGTTGAACCAGACAGTCAACAGAATCCTACCCGAAACAAAATCTCTCACAGGACAGAGTCCAGTAGGGCAATGCCGCCATACAAACAGCTGATTAAAAGATGTCTGAGCTGATTAAAAGCACGTCTGATCAGCTCGACGGTCAGTGACAGAATGATGTGGTATCTTCGGTGGTAACGAGGAACGCGTTGTAGTTTGTGATTCCACAGCGATCCCTACTAGTTGAGGGGTCAGCCTAGTTGTTGCAAGAGCACAGATCAGTTTCCCAACTATAGTAAGCGACCTGACGTCTTGCGTTTGCCAAGCCAATGCAAGACGAAATAAATGCTATCACCAATTTTTCCGTTAATACTCCAGTAGCACTCTAAGTTGATTTCCTTCTTTGATTATTTTTAAATATGCAACAAACCCTGCAATACACTTTAATGTGAAGTCAGAGCCACGCAACGTTAAATGGTTCAGTGTAGACAAATGTGAACAAGAGCGTTAGGCGTTCGCTATAGCAACTGGAAACAGCAACCAATTGGTGTGATGCATGTTAGCAGCTATCGTGTCAGCTGTTAGTACGCCAACAAGTACGTTGCATATAATCACGAATAGAGTATTGCCTGAAATCACAAGGTAAGAATGCGAAAACTACTATGGCACTAATTGATCCACTATACCTGCTAAGCCTTGATTTTAAAGGATATTTAAAGGTTTGCTCTTTTTTATTCTACCCCTGTTCTGTGAAAAAGCAGAACCTATACAAGCAATGAAACGTCATTCTTTGAAAGTTTTCAGCAACGTTTTGATCAGGTAATGGTATCATTCAAACCTTATAGCAGGAAACATGTATCACCACCCATGCGTACTCTGCTGAGACCGTTTAAGGGTTGTGATGTTGCTAGTGCAGTGCGTACATCCTGCAACAACGCATTGTGATGTGACGATGCTCATGTTTGTCGAAATTCTTAAATGCTATACTATCGTGATCTGATATTGCACTGCAGTGGACACAGACAGAACAATAGCAGGNAAGAAGCAGTTTNGACAGAAACAAATTTTACCATTTATGAAAATTAGCGAAAACTGTTGAATGTTACCCAAACGTTGTGGAAAAGCTTCATACCAAACATTTGAGAGAGAGGTTTTGAAAAAACTCATTTAAGCGCGTGTATTTTTGGAACATAAAAGCATAGCAAGCCTGTATGGAACACGAAGTATCAGACGTGTAACGATTTTACTGTTAACATTCGGTGACAACAGCGTATATGAAATGGATGTTCGATTGTTGACAACATTTTTGTCCATTCACTGTGTGGTCCAAGTCTTATGGATAAGTACTGCCAGATTCGTTTTAATAGAGTAACAGAAAAAACAGGAAAGAAAGTCATGTTTCTAAGCTACAGGCCGTATCGTTGAAAGACCTGGCTTACGTTTGCATTTCCATCTCTTTGTTTCATGAGGTAAAAAACTATTAGAAATGCGAATGTCAGCTTTTCGCCTTTGAAATTATTTTGACCAATGAAATCTAAGCATTCGTTTTTTCGCCAGCGGAAAAAAAATATTTTTATTCTCATAAGTGCAGTCTGAAAGTAAGGCAGTGTGAAGCGAGTTTCAGAAAGCAGTGATAAGGAATATTTCCTCGTACAGAAGTTCACAGCACGACTAATCTTATTAAATTTCCAACGCAATGCTCTATCCTCCTTCCCTGTGTTTGATCAGCATTTTCACAGCTATTCAAAATCAAGAAGGTACGTGCATGAGCAATCTGTATGTAGCTGGTGATTTTTCTGGTCGATGGTGTGGGAGGAATGTTTTTAGAATAATGGCCCAAATATCGGTAGTCCGTGGTGTTATCTACTGAAGAAGACTGAGGTGTGCATATACACAAACCGGAATTCAATACTTGGCAAAAAAGAAAACTCTTTGAAACTTGACACATTAACTAACTTTTTCAAACTTGTTAACGTAGCTTGTCGCATTTACCACATTACCCGAGAAAAAATCATTACTTTTTATTTGCGTCAACACCACATTCTGTTTGTTGCAAAGACAGACAAAAGTATTGCAGCTGGTGAAAGCATAAAGACTTTTTTAAGGCAAAACTCCTTCTGTCTGAATTAAAAGAAAATCAAAGTAAAAATTTCACACACAGGTTATATTTATAGGGTGGTTTCCGAAAAAAAAATTATCAGGATGTTGTAGAAGCTGTAATATCTAAATCGCACAGAAACCTTCAGGTTTTAAAAATTTCATCGTTTGTNCTCTGTATATTTTTACAGTATTCTGTCAAGTTGTGAAATATTTCGAAATNGTTGGAGTAAACTTAAATAAAATCTTAAGCGTAATTTGCGTAGTTNTGCTGGATTTTACGTAAATGCTTCTGTACAGGTTTTGACCTAAACAAAAGAAATCGAAGTGCTAACTAGATAACGTCTTGTACAATAAGCAAAAAAGCAGAAGCTACAGTACATGGTGCGAAATCTAGTCTTATCTTTGGTGGTACTGAGAACGTGGGTGGTGCAAGCTGCACAACAAACGAAACACACAATTTCTTCCGATGGAAAAAAATCAAAAACATTTTTTCTATCAAATTTTTCGCCTTACACTTACGCTCGTCTTAGGTATAACAAAATTCGAGTGATCGAAATGAGTTAGCCACAGTAAGTCGGTGAAACGCTTCGTAATTCATCCCTGTTTTGTTGATATCCAGGCAAATGGGAATATTCCTGTAAAGCAGGGGAGTGCAAACTTGTTCAAGTGTCGCGAAACCCATGCGACTTCGTCAAAAAAGACAAGAATGGTGAGTGAACATGTGAAATGGTTGAAAAGTGTTGCTGGGCAATGTTTGTCTTGTTAGGAACATGTTTTTAGACAAATTTTAAAACAAGCGTTAACTGTACAGAACTCTGCCCACGCTTGGCTTATCGATTTCAACCCGTTTTAAGAACCAACTTAAGCATGGTTAAGCTAGCCACCCGCCTCAGTGGAGTTTCTATGGTGCATATCGAAATCAGAGGTTCATCGTTGCAAAACTTCACCAGATTGTTTTTTTCTGTCCACTGCAAGGCTGCACCTACGCCTTGGCAGAAGCTATTTGAGATAAAGTCTGACATTTACTGATGAGACACTGAACTCAGGTTTAAGGTTGATTGTTCGTTCACGAATGTATTCTCTGAGCGTCAAGCGAAACCTCCTAATAACTTACTTTCGCCTAAGAAATTACAGTAAAACGGTAATTATGATTTGTATATATGTTGGTGAAATGAACGTGAATGAAAGACACGAATTTCCCAAGACTGCACTGTCTGCATTGCACAGAAATACACTCATTCTTGGACAGGAGTTCTTCAGAAATTCAGAAAAACGTAGCGTGTTTTAATAGTCTATCTCGAAAATAAGTCACGTCGTCAAAACGGGCTATATTACGTTTTACCCGAGACCTTTCGTCTAAGTTGCGTTTCATCATCCCATAGCGGCACAATGCTTCCTCAACCAACCTGCTTCTGCGAAGCGACGCTGTCACGCAACTAAAGACAATGCTCGCAGAAGAGCTTCTTTAAAGGGCTGAAAGTTCCAGAAGACCACGAGAATTTAATTAGGCTTTTCCGGCTTTCGAAAGCACTACAGCTTGATAATGCTTTTCCGGCTACAGCGTGATGTTAGAAATCTTAAGGCATAGTCAGTTTGCTTGTTTTTTTATACAGACTGTGCAAAGGTTGTTCTTTCTACGGCGAGTTGTGCAATGTACTAAGTACCATGGGTGGCGGAACCTTTTTCAAAGTGGGGGGAACAAGCTCACGTCAAAAAAACTATAGAAAAATTTTGCGGTTGGAATTGGCAACTGTGACGTCACAAGCATTGAAATATGGCGTCATCACCTGTATACCATATGAAGGTCTAAATTACATTATTTTAGACAAAATTACACCAGTATGAAAACGTATCGGTGAACCACCACAAATTCAAATAGGCTGTTACAGGGGCGACCCAGGTCAACAGCGTCACTCGGGCTCATCACACAGCTTATTCTGATTGAATAAAACCGTTCGAGGCTTGAGTCATTGAAATTTCCATTTGCTTTCCTTCTGGCTGGCATTATCGTTGCTCTGTGACGTTAGTTACGTAACAATAAATGAGAAGTTCTCATGATAACTTCTCCATTGTTGAGCAGCGTACGTCACAGAGCAATGATAAAGCCAGTAAGTTCTCTGCTTACTAGGCTCATTCATATTAGCCCGAGTTGCTGGACAAGTCATCGTTTGTTTGAAATTGTAACTGTCCGTTGGATTGGACTTCAAATCCAATGTTCTATACAACTCCATTGCTTCAAAAACATTCAGTCCGATATGAATTATGTTTTAAAAAATACTAAATTGCATAGGGCAGCTCGGGCTCTAATGAATGAGCCCGAGTAAAGCGTGAGCGAACGAAGAGGGAACGCCTACTACGATCAATATTGTTTTATTCAGTTCACCTGCAACGTGAACGCGAAAGGCGTGGCATGGAACGAAAATATATGAACAGTGACAAGGCCCCAAAAAAAGAGCCCGAGTTAACAACTTAGTGAAGTGGGACCGTGGGTGGTGGCACAAATATACAAAGCAATGAAGCTCGCGTTCTGCGATATAAATAAGTCTTGAACACATTCAAAATAACAACTTTTCCACATCTTGAACCAGGCCCGCAACCACCTTGGGACACCAGGGGGGCGAAGAGTTTTCTGATAGGGGCTCAAACTTTTAAACGATGTTTAATAGTTTTAAACTATGTCCAACACATTTTTCCAGGTGGGCAAAAATTTTTGCAGAGGAGATTTGCTTCCCCTGGTTACGCGCCTGTCTAGAACACAGAGGTAACATGACTGAATACTCATTCTACAACTGCATTAGATACCGGAATGCAAAGATAAAACAAAGCATATGTAGCAACCAGCAAGTTGTCAGTAAGGATACCAGTTGTGTTGCCAATTATAGGCGGAGCCAGGGTGGCCCAGGATACCATGTCCCCGGCGATATTTTTAGTATATATTGTCATTTCGTGCTTTGAAAGGCGGCACCCCAAATAAAATACTGTTACTCGCCTAAAATTAAACATTTTGGCCCTCCAAAAATATTTGGCTGACTACGTCACTGCTGCCAATGCAGAAATTAAACATAGATATTTAGTGCTTAGTGCTGCCAATGCAAAAACTTAAACACAATTGAAATTTATCTGTCAAGTATTTCACTTTGCGTATAAGATTCAGAAAAATTTCACTATTAAGAATGGTTTTGAAACGTTTGAAATTACACCAATTTTTTCATGGTGTGGCACGAACTTTTTCCTACACACAAGCATGGGTGTCGGAAGAGGGGCAAGAATTTGAAAATTTCAGCAAAAAATGCTGTTTTCTTAATTTCGAGTGGTAAAAACCAAATTTCACCACTTTTGGCCCCCCGTAGAAAAACGTTTGGAAAAATTCACTAGTGCCCCCTCTGGAAAAATTTCTTCCGACGCCCATGCACACAAGTATGTAAAATGACACCAGTTTTGTGAAAAATTGTGTTGTATTACACCATCTGGCAACACTGTTCAACATCACCAATGCGGTAAGAAATCCACAGCAGGGTGACAGACTGTGCACGGTGTATTCTGCCAAACAATTACGAAATCTTGCCAAATAACAAATAATATGTTAGAAATAATATCGACAAAATACCGCCAAAATTCTTCAACTTTATTTTCAATGAACGATTTAATTTATTACTGGAACCAATATTAATTGTGTTACATAAACTTACGATATCTAGGCAAAAAAGTGAGGGGCCTAGGCCCACGCGGCTCCCCCAGTTCCGCCACCTATGCTAAGTAGACCTTGGTTGGTGACCGATGTTTGACCTTCTGCTAGTTCGCCTTGGTCGACAGAATCGTCTGAATCTTCTGGTGACGACGTGGCGTATGTCAGGTCGTCTTCGCTGTCATCAGCAGTGTTTCCAGCTTTGCAGTTTCTGCAGTAGATTCTTGCCTGTGGAGACGGTCAGCGCAGAGTTCCACCGATAAATCCATCCTAACATACTTCGTTACATTAATTAAACGACCTATTCGGCAAATTCAGAGCTTGGCCGGATCTCAGCCAAAGCAAACTGGACTTCAAACGCAAATTGTACACAGGTTAAGCTTTTTTGAGAAAGCCCTATGCATGACTTTTCCCAGAAGGAGGAAGCGACGTTTTTTGTTGGATTATGCAACCCGCGATGCTATACAACTACACGTCAACAAACAAATAGGTGCAACAGTGCTACTGATCCATGGCTGTGGCATAATACTTGCCGCATTCCCTTCATTGCGATTTAGCGTGTTTTAGTAATACATATCCAGCTGCAGGACAGTTTAAATGGTGGCCTTCTTTCAACTGTGGTTGGGCGTCAAGATTTTCAAATGCAAGATCAGAAAAGCACCTAGTATGTAAAACTTACATCGGCAGTGACGTGGCAACGTTTTCAATTTGAAGTCAAGACAAATATCAAAGAATTTTGAACTTCAATACCTGGCTTGGCTAATTTTATGGAAACCACCACAAACAAAGCCCACGAAACATGCTTTCAAGCAATTATTTTTTATTTGCGGCTACACCTAGATCAATGGTTCTCAACGTTTTCGCTGAAGGGAGTCGAATTCAGACCTAGGATTTTGTTAGAGGTCGCAATAAAACATTTAACAGAAATAAATTGACAGGTTATGTGTTATTGCAGAACGAAGACTGTTACACAAAATATATCAGAGGTTTTATTGAAAGACTGCTGAGGGCGGCACAAAGGGTGCTTGAGAAACGCATGCGGTTTTCCGAACCGCGGTTGAGAATCACTGACCTAGATTGTCAAAAGTATTGTTTGTCTATTTTTTCGACAAATGGAAAAATCTTTTGTAATTCACGTCAATTTCCAAACCTATACAAACACCGACATCAACTTGAAAATTCGAAGTCCCAGCTGAAAGCACACACGGAAAATTCAATAATGAAAACCATCAGATTCGCGGGTGAAAAACTCCGCAGCTGGATTTGAGTTCTTTGACATTCTTCAGTGACTTTGTGTCAGAACGTACAGATTTGATTTAGACCGAAAAAAATCAAGAGACAACTTTCAAAAATAGGAAAGTTTGACTCAGACTTTAGTCAAAATTTGGGTGCTGTTTAATCCCTCTGATTTACCAAGTAAAAGGCATTGGGACTCAGACTTCAGTCGGTTGTTATCCCCTACTTTTTGGAAGAACTTCAGGATTTGAAAAAAGTCAGAAAAATCCCTGAAAAATATCTTGATTTGCTTTGTTTTTTGAAAAAGATCCTGTTTGACTTTATTCCATTCAGAAAAAAAACTAATTTTATTTCCATTGCGGTTTAAAAACTGAGACACAACCTTGAATGCAAATGAAAAGCACACACCTGAAAAAACTGAAATATTGGACAACATCATTTGCAGCATTCAGAGGAGGGAGTAGAGTCGCCAAACATCTTGTATCTTTGAGGATTTCTAGACAGACATCCACACAAAGATATTATTGTTGTTTTCATTTCCTTGTATTCGTAAAACATGGAGAAGATAAACGTGGTTGCTGGCTCTCTGTGAAGACTTTCTTGCAAATGTTAGTGTGATTTTACTGTTTTGTAATGCTGTGCGTCCTCCTCTTTCACTATATACGTGCTATCCACAAAACATCGATTTTCATCGTCCAATTCAGTTTCTGTCTTTATTTTATATTTATAATGTTTTGAAGTTCAGGCCGAAAAACATTCGGAGAAAGCAACTTATTGAAGTCAATCAAAATTTTTGACCTGATACGTTTTTGATGCCGTCGCATACCAGTGACTTACGCAAATACATGATTTTGATTTGTGGAGGTTTCTGATATTGCAAAAGCCTAAGCTCAGCACAAGCGTCACATTTTTGTGCGTACCCTATCCCATCCGGAAAAAGAAAACCCATGTTCACCATGAACCTGTAGCAGAAAGTTTTTGTCCCAGTCCATTCCTTGCGGGTTTCTCGCACTCCACACAGGAGCTTGCCAGTGCTGTCAAAGTTGTGGCATTAAGCTAAACTGGTGCGTTCCCCTTTATGGCGGAACGTTACTTACTGCAATTATATCCGAAAATGTACCAAGTTCAAACATATGTCGCAACTATTCCTGTTCGTTCTTGCAGCCTGATTGTTGACATATCTTGGGTATTTCTGCAAAACGTCGTAAGGCATTGCTGCTGACGCGAAGACATGCACCCACTTGTGTCTGTTTTCACATATTTGCACCATATAATTCAGCATTTGCTGTCAGTTCCTGGCAGTAGTAACGTTGATTTCTATCTAATTAAGAAAAAAACTTGCGAAAGCACGAAAGCCATGTACTCAATGCTGTAAACCACACGTGCCAAACTGATGGCCCGCGGACCAAATTTCGCGCAGACGTCTGTTATGTGACCTGCGAATCTTAAAATTTAAGACTCAGTCTACTTAGTTTTTTTGGAACAGTAGTGGTTTATACCTGTTTACAAAGGCGAACGATGGTCTTTGCCATGGTATAGCTTTGCTATTTTAGTCATCTTGCTGACCTATCCTCTCTTTCTTTGAAAAGTTATTCAGCTTTTCGGCTCCTTTCACTGCAGCACAACCATTATTACGTCACAGAAATGCTGGTTGAGCCTTAACGTAGTGCCGTAGTTGATTCTGGTTAATTCTCTTTCACACACGCTTTTTGGGTTCCTTTTTAGAAGGACCAGTGACGTAACCAGCCCAGAAATTTGGGGGGGCAATTTAGAGGGTGGCCAAAATGTTTAATTTTAGGCGAATAACACTATTTTGATTGGAAAATCGCCTCTCAAAGCCAAAAATGACTATATTTTCTAAGAATTTTGGGGGGCCATGGCCCCTTTGGGCTCCCCTGGCTACGTTTATGAGAAGTACGAGGGACATATCGCCCTAACAGAAAAATTAAACAGGCCTAGCCTTTGAGAAATATTTCATACCCAGAAATGTATTGTTCACCCACGCCAAGTTAACCACTGTGTCAAGACTTTTGATACCTTGTTGAGAAATAATTTATATCACGCAATCAGATAAATTTTGTTCTTCTGGCTATTATTATTTAGCCGACGCTTCGCCCACCTATTCAAGTGGGCTTCCTCAGAGCAATGTTTTTAACCACATATAACATGCAATTTACCAATAACATGAAATAATGAGCAGTACGACGTACAAAGGCAAAACGCAAAACCGACCATCACGTTATAGGAAAAGGGTGACAGTATGCGACATAAAACGTACAAGTGTTAAATAAGCGCTGTGGTAACGCACTAAATGGAATAAAACCTGCACAGAAATACGCAAAATGTGACTAAGTAAAGTAAAGCAGTAAATAGTGTGAAGGTGTACGGTAAATAGCCATCAAATAATTAATGTGATAAACTTGCGTGGTGAGAGTCAACAAACCCACAGATACAATAAGATGCCAATTCAAAGAAGTCAGGCAAGGGATAAGTTTCACTCAAAACATAATAAATAGATGGGAAATTTGCGCTTTTATCGTTCATAGTGTTAGTTTTTAAATTAATGTACGGTACAAAAAACTTGATTTCATTGATCCAAGAACACAAACCGGAGCTTAATGCAAACATCCCATCGATGCCTCTGTGCATTTTTAATTTGTAACAGAGCTTCATGCCTCACTCATGACGTCATGCGCCATAACCATCGGCAAGTATCCAGCTGAGTCATGTGATTACGTATGCTTCGCGCCACTACGTCACTGCCGAAACAGCCCTTCGCGTTTTTCATTTTCACAGCGCTTTTCTCCTGACTGACCATAAGAACTTGCAGCAAGATCACTTCATACTGTCTTAAGAGCTACAGCTGGCCCTTTGAGGTCAACCATAGTGGTGATATGGCCCAGTAAAATGAGATAGTGGTGATATGGCTCAGTAACATGAGATAACTCCTTTGCTGTAACAGGAGGTAACACCCTTGCTGTAAACTTCGGTACATTGAGGTTGACATAAAGCAGAACTAAACCACATTGCTGTACTGCCCCAGTACGTCGCTTTGATGTATTAAAGTTTGTGATAATCTCTCTATGATAATTGTATCCTGAAAATTATTTCCGACTTACTGATACCCATGACATACACTCAGTAGAATTGTGTAACGCGAACAAATTTACTGTACAATATGACTCCCATTAATCAGCAAGTATAACGTAATTTTCCACATCTTTCGGTGCAACTGAAATTCAGAAACTTGCGTTGGGCTATTTTTTTCAGAAACACCAAACCCTTACAAATATTCAAGTAAGTACTCTCCCTAATCGGGGTAAACAAACAACAAATGTTTAAATAGGAAATCGATTTCAAATAAAATTATGCATCCTCAGTCCTGAAATTTGCAAGCAAAGCTTACTGCTGAAAGTTGGAACAACTCAAGACTAAAATGAATAAACTAGAACACAAACTGAGCAATCAGACCAACGTAATTAACTGACTGACGCCAAAAACACAAGCTGCAATAAATAAAAACTGGAAAATAACGTTTTACCCAAATAAATGATTTCACTTGAACATCGAAACTGAGTGACTGGCGCCAATGGTCACGAAACTCACCAGACATTAAATGCCAAGAACTCGCCGTAATGACGAAAAATGTTAGTAAATGCTTGAGTGACTTTGCATTCGATGCGATGGCAACAAATGTCAAGAGTGCGCCTTCAACCGCAGCCACAGGAGCAAACGACAACGCCAACGCGCTGCTGGCGGTGACAAAGGTCGGGCCACGACCTGATGAAAAATCATTCACACAATCTTTTCAAACGCACTTTTTCTGTCCCAAACCCGCACCTCTCCAAAAACTACTAAATGTTCATAACGCCTGAAGACAAGTCTAGCAAGCAGCAAAATCATACTGGTCATTCTTTTCATTGGCAACCATACCAAAGCTTTCCACAACTGTGGTCTTCCGCAGTCAACAGATTTGAGGTGATCAAAACCACGTCTCAGTCAAGTTGTGACCGGCTGTGCGTTAAAGCGTTGTATTATCCTATTAGAAGGGCTACTAGACTGAATTATTCCTCACAAAGTACGCAGTGGCGTAGCCAGCCCAAAAATTTTTTTGGGGTCAAAATTTTTGATTTTAGGCGAACAACAGTATTTTATTTGGGATACCGCTTCTCAAAGAACAAAATGATTGAAAATGTTGCAGGGCATGGTTCCTGCCAGGGCTACGCCTATGCAACTACCACGGTAGCATTATACACTGAAAATTGTCACTTGTGCACCACATGGCAAGAGTCCGAGCTAATGTTTCACAGCAATGGGTTGTCACATCATAATGTAATAATGCTGTAGGCCTACTGTCCTAAGCACACAATGCTGGCAAACAACTTTAGCACATCCACGTGTCTTGTGATTTTTCAGCTGACTAAGTTCATGTGTTTTGGCTCAAGATTCAGTCATCCGCACAAAGAATTTCTCATCCCGCTCCGCACCCGCACCAAGAGTAACCCGTTCCCACACGCAGCAAGTTCAACCCTCACCCGCTCGCATATTTACAAAATATAACTTTGTTCGTGCAATAAGAGGTTTTCAGCCAATCACAGTGCGGATAACGTTCCGGATCATTGATGAAGCCCGTCTACCAACGAGTTACTTGTATGAAGCTGGCTTGGCGCAAAGCAGATGGTCTTTCGAGAAATGCTTTTAGCGTAGTCACGGCTGAAATCAACTTGTAAGACTAGTCTAGTTGCGCTTGAAATCAACGTATACGTATAAGACGAACACTGGTTTACCCAAAGATAGCAGCCACTTGACACTTGTTGCCATGGCCTAAAATAACTGTGAACTGGGCGGAAAAACTGCCGCCCAGTTGTAAAAATTTGCCGCCCAGTAACACCGATTTTACCCACCACTGAGCGGCACTGAAATTTTGCACTGCACTTTAGAACTTTTCAAAAGTTCTGGTTAAACCTGAAAACCTTTGCACGTGTGTTACAGTAGTCCAAAAGTCACGTATTCTTTCAAACTGAGGCCGACACTTTGGCATACATGCTTAGTGATGCAACATAGAGAATTGTCTGTCTTCAAACATTAGCTTCGATCATCGGATCATGTCATGTTTAATCAAGAAAGGGACCGCACTGAGATGCTGACAGTTTGATTGTGCAGGGATAGTCGGTACTAAGTTGCATCTGTTTCAGCCCTCGAGGGTAAGATGTCTCATAAACAGCTAAAACAAAAAAACACTGGTGCTTTTTGTTGAAAGGTACCACGAATAAATTGTAGAAGCAGTCTGGAAGGGGAAATATTGCAGAGCAATACTTGCGTTTCCAGACTGCTGCAATTAAAACTAGGCATGGCTCATTTCCAGTGATGCCAATGACTTCAGTCATTTCAATACCATATTTTTCAGGTTTCAACATCAAATTTCAGGTATAAGCGTCGAAAAATGACATAAGTCTGTGTCTTGTCTTTTTGAAACTTTCTTTATATAACCTACAGAGAAAGACTTAGATTGTGTTTAATTTTAATAGAAACTAGAACAACAAATGTAATTGAACTGCAGTTGCGGTTCTAAGGACCTTAGTTTCTTCTCTAAACTGTTTGTCATAAAAAAGGACTCTTACTATTCATGAATCAAAGATAAAGCAATGTGTGAAATTCCGTATCGTTTGGGCTATTTGTTTCAAACGAACAAAATTCGGGGAAAATCAAGCTTTTTTAATTTGTTTTCCACGACACTATCACAAAACCAAAAAAAGCATCACTGCGTAAGACCATCAAATTGTCGTGTCAAGTGGCTGCCATCTTTGGGTAAACCAGTGTTCGTCTTATACATATACATAGATTTCAAGCGCAACTAGACTAGTCTTATAGGTTGATTTCAGCCGTGACTACGCTAAAAGCATTTCTCGAAAGGCCACTGCTTTGCACCAAGCCAGCTCCATACAAGTAACTTGTTGGTAGACGGGCCTCATCAATGATCCGGAACGTTATCCGCACTGTGATTGGCTGAAAACCTCCTATTGCACGAAGAAGGTTACATTTTATAAATGTGCAAGACGTCCCGCACCCGCACGCTTAGTAGTGCCGGTTGCCATATACCCGACCCGCAAATGCGCGCACCCGCAACTAGCGCAGGTTAACCGATCTGCGTAAACTCTAATTAGAAAATGCACAGAAATCAAGCGCCACAGCTGCTTAATCAAGCGCCACAAAAAGTTGTAAAAAGATAAGATGCGTGATACGAAACCTAGATAATTCAAAAATTGTCCAATCGATTGGTCTTGATTTATAACTCAAGCGCAAACGGGATTTAAAACCATGAGACCAAAATTTATGTTTAGAATTTAAGCCCCGTTTAAACTCGTTTAAAGAAATAAGATGTTTGTTTCAAAACAGTTTGCACGCACGGCGAAAGCTATTCACTTCACCATTAAAAAACTAAAAGTATTTAAGGAACTGAGCTGTTGAAGCTTTTTTTGAATCATAGGAATAGACGTGTTTGATACTGATTGTTTTTGTTTTGTTAAATATGATAAGTGTTAACTTGTGAACAAAATCCTTCGATTTCTCTGAAAATACGTTTGGGATGAGACCATGAATTTTGCCTGTTCCCTTCCATACTCTCGCATTCCTGGTATAATTTTTGCAAAACAAGCTGCATATGACGTTCATAGAGATGTTTGGAAGAACTGTCCTTTCTCTGAAGTAAACATTTTTCATATAGACGGTTGGTGGCGGGACACATCATTGCAAGAGAAATAGGTTGGGAATATAAGACAGACGCTCCGGTTCGTTGTCGTGAACTGTCATTGATATTGACGTGAGGTCAGCAATAAAGCGTGAACATGCTAATTTCTTATTTATTCCACAATTTAAGCATGTACATTTTACATTGTAAAAGCATGCGCATTAATGTAATTAAATGGGAAAAAACAACATATGAAATCAACGACAACACATGCTTTTAAATAAAGGACAAAGTTATGCGCAGAAATTGTATTTCACGGACGTATAGTCAAACATCGGTGGTTCCAACCCAGACGAAGCAGACAATTGTGTAGGGCGAAACCTACAATACGAAAATAGTGCGATGTTAAAATAAGGTTGTGTTTTCCGAAATGCCGCTCACAAACTAAATGTTTTAGTTGAAAGCACTTCTGATAAGTCGTACAGTAAAGTAACACTGGTTCTACACGTTGAAACATCATGCAGGGTTTTGCAAGACATATCAAGTCTACGTCCACACTGCCTACGTCAAGCCAATGAAGCGCAGCGAGTTTGCAGGTAGGTTGTGACGACAAATGTTTNTGAATCATGCAGTTGCTGAAAAATTTTGGAAACCTTGTTATTATACTATAGGTTGTTCTTGCTGTGAACGGTATATTGCTTACNTTTTGAAGTAGAAGAAAAGTCAAGGGATACCGTATATACTCGCGTATTAGCCGCACTTTTTTTACCTGGAATATGGCCTGTATATTGCCTGCGACTTTGGATGAGCTATCACCGAGTTTCAGTCATCCAGTCGAACCGCAAATGCCATTTGGCAATGGGCGAAAGTAGGGCGCAATCATGTCTAGAAGATGACATCTACGACGATCTACCGTACTTATAAACGAACTTCCTTCTTCCGACGAAGAAGAGTTCTTAGGTTTTGAACAATAAAATTGACTTTCATTACATTCGCCTGTAAAAATCAATATTTTGTGGTTGATTGATCGCGCAGGGTCTTCACCGGTGAAAAGGTCAATTGACCTGCGGCTTATTCGTGAATTATCCTTG